>OKDP01000020.1_pt1 | contig 114602 bp, 110 predicted proteins | sample 1611631 | NCBI WGS metagenome assembly OKDP01 (sample SAMN04436757, study PRJEB24849) | human gut metagenome | biome: human gut; feature: NICU; material: stool | host: Homo sapiens | place: USA: Saint Louis, MO | collected 2011-02-21
CAACAGAATAACCGCGATCAACAACCTGTTTGACTGCTTCAGTTTTAAACTCTTCAGGATAACGCTTACCGCTCATGGGCACCTCTCTTTAAGTCATCTTAAATGACTCTGAGGTGTCTGTTAAACGCGTGGCGATTCACCTCGCGTCCTTCCGTTCAGTATAGCCTCAGTCCCTGACACCACCCGAGAACGGAATGACGTCCCCTTTCTCCCTCCCGGTGTTGCGTTCAAGCTCCCTGACATACTGCTGTAAAAGTATAAGGTTATGTAACAGCTCTACATTTTCAGCCATCATCTTTTTGATTTCTTCCCTCAGCTCATTTCTCTGACGGCGATACTTTTCTTTCAGCTTGATCTGCTGCTCAATGCCCTGCTCATCAACCGGCGCGGTGCCCTGGCACGTTTTTTTCAGACTGCGGATAGCCTCCCTGACCTGCCTGTACTCAGGACAGTTATAATTCAGGGTGCCGTTTGCCAGCCCCGCTCGTTTTTCCACAGCATACTGGCTGATACGCTCCCCTGATAACATCAGTTCCCTCAGGGCCTGCTCTGCTCTTGCCTGTGTTTTTTTAACCCCCGACTGTTCGTTCGTCATGCTCTATTCATCCTTTTCAAAAAAGCGGACAGCATCTGCATAAAAATCTCTCTCAAGCATCAGAAAATCCCTGTCAGCCTGAGGAGCATTATTTCGCACGGCAATCTCCAGAAGGTTGTCATAATGAGCCATCCTGCGTTTCCACACGGGAACAGAATCAGCTCCGGCCAGCATGTTCTCACATCCCGGATTGCAGGACGCTGACTGAACAACCGCCTTAAACTCGCAGTCATGGCCATTCATGCAATAAAAACCGTTTCCAAGAGATACCAGTTTTTGCCCGCCTCGTTTAGCCATGCTCATCGCTTTTTTCAGTGTAGGAAACGTCATCTGATGTAAGTGCCCACCTCTCTGGGACATCAGTAACTTCCCGCCTTCGCCATAAAGCAGGCCTTCATGCTGATAAGAAACAGCCCTGGAAGCTGAGAGTTCGGTATCAACCCTTTCAATCTCGGCAGCGAATGCCTGAGGGATCGCCCGGCTAAAATGCGAAGCGTTGAGTGCACCGGACATATACCACTCCGTCATGCCTCTGATTAAGTGCTTAAACTGCCGGATAAGATCATTAGTAGAAATCAGATCAAGACGCCTGAGGTGTACAGCAAGTGAACGGCGAAACTGATGGGTTCGCAATGGCCAGAAAGCCCCCTCCCGAATCTCCATCGCAACGCGTTCATCATCACGTATGTTTGGATTTAAAAGCCTGAACTCATCAATATGGTCACGTCGGATGAACAGATGGTGTCTTTTCACAAATTTCTTTGCCCACTCAGTCTGGCGCTGCGTCCCCATAAAAGAGAGTTTTTGCTCCGAGAACCACGACCTGATATTTAAAGACAATGGAACATTGTCCAGCGTCTTCCCGTCCAGGCCTGTCATGATTTGATTAATTCTGCGTAAATGCTGAAAAGGCTTTTCCACATAGCGACAAACAACCCAGTCTTCGTGACTTCCACCTTCCGGGGCGAACTTATGCAACACCGAACGAAGTCCCAGGATATCACCATCATAAATCAGTGAACCGTGCATCACGCCAAGCACTTCGCTGTGTCTCATCCCCGACATGGCCTGTATCACATTCATGACTTTTAACGTCAGCTCAAAATGCCAGGTGTTCAGCTTTATGTGATCAACGCCAATAAAATCAGATCTCCAGCGCTTATTTTTATGTACCGAGAACCAGCCCTGCATCCCGGGGCCAAGTGTCGCGAAAAGCGCCCGAATTTCCCCGGCAACAATATTGTAGTAATACGCGGCCCGGTAATCCGGTATGCTTTTTGCTGTCCCTCTTTTACGGGCTTCCAGCATCGACGTATAGTAAGGCGAATCATAAAAACCGTTTATGATAGCGCACAGCCGGGAAAACCCGTCAAAATCGAAATCACTGATTTCAGCATCCAGTTCAGTAATCAGCCCTTCCCAGACAGACATCATAAGACTGAAAGGCATACAATATGTCTGGTTTGAATCATCCACACTGTTGTAACTGTCGAAGCTAATATCAGGAAAGTAACCGTATTTTCGAAGACGGGTATGACCTGTCAGCGAGATATCCGCCAGGTCCATAAAGTAATTACGTAATGTTCTTTCAGAACGCTTCCTGCCGTGCTCATCCTCCTCCTTCATCTTTACAATGAAAGCATTCCGGACAAGCGGAAAACGAAGCTGAAACAGACTGCGATACCCCATAGACTCAATAATACGGGCTCCCGCCACAATGTTTGCACATTTCCGGATCAGTGACTGCGTCTTCGCGGTCCTGCCGACAATCCAGAGCAGGCTGGCTGAGATGATTTTGGCTTCAAGACGCAGTTCAGGATCCCGTATGCCTGAAAAATTAACGGTTCTTAACGTTTCACCAATATGGGTTCTGACATAGCGATTGGTCCAGACATCATCCCTGAAATAAATATTCAGCGTCTCCTCATTGATAAAACGCATATCATGTTCATCTGAGCTGGCGATAACCAGGCAGTTATTCAGACGTTCAAAGCTTTTGTTTTCTAGTGCCTCACAGATGATATCCTCAGTCGGAAACTCATCCCCTGAACGAAGCGGCGTTCCGGCAGGAAACTCCGCCATTCGACTACGGCTTACCTCTTTTTTCTTCAAATCTGCCATACCGGAGCCACACCTTCTCGCTGAAGTTTAACGCGCGCTTTTTTCAGGGTCGCCTCATCTACCAGCCCAAGCCGTAAATCAATCTTCAGGAGTAACGTTTCATAACGCTCCACAGCATTGACCGAACCGATGTACAACGGTTTTCCATACTCGATAGCATGCCTGAATGACAGCAGGAGCCATACAGACTCCAGCGTTTCCACAACGCAACTTTTTGAACATTCGACACAATGAGAAAAATCCGCACAAGCCTTTGGTGTCCGGCCAAATCGTTTTTGCTTTTTTATAAAGCGCAATTCAATATCTGTAGGCGGCTCCTGCGATCGACATCCCAGGCCATTCAATAAAAGATCCACACCCTCATCGCTTCCACGCAGATCGATCCCCAGCTCATCAGCAACTTTTACCCGCTCGGATAACGCACGTGTCGCAATCCCCTGATTCATAAGCGTATCAAGTGCAGCACTGAAGTTTTCCTTCGCCCCCTGTGGGTTACCTGCAGCATAATTCCGCCTGTAAGTGCCCCAGTTATGCTGTGCTTTTTCCGCCGTAATCAGACCATTCTTTAATGTTCTGTCCGTATACTGCTCAGACGTTTTGCGCAAGCCAGAAACGGTAATTGATGGAAGCGAGGGATTAAGCTGCCGCATCGTGGCCCACGCCCCCTCAGAGTTAGAAAATTTAGTCAGATGACTGGGATTAAGAGAATAAAGCTTACGGAATTTCACCTGCGGCTCACTCAGAAACAGCGCCTGTACCGGAGGGAAGTTATCTGCGGAAACCAGATAGTTAACGATGTCGTCCCTGAGCCTGATAAAAGACAGAAACCAGTAATAGCCCGCACGTTTGGTCACATACTCCGATTTACCTATCGTCAGACGTATATACTTATTCGCTCTCCCCTTATAAACATAATCAGTGCTGATACCCTTTTCATCCAGATGTATATCATCCCGCGTCAGACCCAGAACCTGAGAGGTGTTTCCCCATGTGTGGTAACAGAACAGAAAAAAAGAAGTAAGAAAGTAATTTTCCAGAACGTCCCTGATGATGATCTCTGCCCTGCTGACCCCGTTCTCTCCCGGATACCGGAAATACGCTTCATAAACAGGTGCCAGCAAAGACGGTGAGAAATGCCGCACCCCTTTTTCCGATTTAGCGATATGCTCCCGGATACATCCCGCAAGGAACTCATTCATGGATGACAACTGCCTCAGGATCTCGGAAAGTTCATTCCTGGTATAGCTATCCCTTCCCTGCTGCTGATACGTTCCTTTCGGTAAGAATTCATATTCATACCGCCTCTGAATCTGCCCGCCCGTAAGCAAAAACCGGTTGACCACGGACAAGTAGTGTCTTGCCATCCTGACTGAAATTTTTCGCCGACGAATATCGTTCATGAGATGTTTAATATACATTTCAACGCCTTCAGCCGTGCCATAGTCATACTGATTGACTGACTGCCATATAAAAAACATATTGAGATAACGGAAAATGGTTAACCTTCCGGCGGGACGGTAAGACAGAAGAAATCGTTTCAGAGAGGCAATAAAATCGCGTTTTTCAGGGCGGGCAAGATGCGAATGTTCACTAAACCATCCGGGGAGCAACACATAATCTGAAAAATGAGCCTGAAGATAAACGTCAAGTAAATAATATCGGTTCAGATCCCGCTGAGTGATGTGTCCGCTGACCGTCTCCCATGACAGCACATTTTCGGCCATCCACGTTATCTGCGTTTCACTCCGGCTCATATATGGCTCCATCGCGACCTGCAGCACCGTCAATCAATGCGTCCATGACCCCGGCGACTGCATCAGAAATCTGGTTTTGCTGAAGAAAGACGATGTATTTCATCGTCGTATTTTCGCTTTTATGGCCCATCCAGTATTTTACTGTACCCAGCGCATTTGCGGCCTGATCGGGATAGCAACTCAGTGCCGAGCGTAAAAAATGGGTCGCAAACGTTGCCCGCAAATCATGGGGTTTATGTCTGAACACATTTCCCGGAGCAGACCGGGCCAGGCGATGGCGAAAACTGTACCAGCGGGAGTAAAAGGCTTTTTCAGACATCCGTTTCCCGTTTGCCATTAAAAATAAAGGCTCGTGCCGCCCTTCCCCACCCTGTCGTGCACGCCATTTTTGGATCTTCTTTTCATACTCCTCATCCGCCAGATAATCCAGAACCTGCTCGTACAATCGTCTGGTGATGAAGAGTTCTCGCGTCATCCCAAACTTCGTATGAACTCCGCATCTCGGACCAATATGAAGCCCCCTGATGGTCAACTCAGATACAGGGACACTGGCAAGGTACTCTTCAGTAAAGAGTGACGACGGCAGGGTCAGCATTTCATCCAGCCGTAGCCCACAATTTTTCATCAGCACAATCATTAAACTGAACAACCCGGACTCAGATTTCAGTGCCTCATCCAGGATATGAACCTCTGCATCATTCAGTGGGTTGATTGTCCTTTTTGTTGTGCTGGTTATCCTGATGGCAAGATCCGAACTTATCACCTTGCGTCGCCCGTCAACGACTTTTTCGACCAACGTAAAAAATGAGCTGGCAGCCAGCTCACCACACTTGCCCAGAAATACGTAAAACCGTCGGATAACGCTGATGTACACCGCCGCGGTGGATGAGGCGATGCGCCCCTGCCTTACGGCCCCCAGAAGATACTCCCTGAAGCCATATGTAGGGCTTTGGTATTTCAACGTTCCCGGGGTGAAAGGGTCAAGTCCGTTATCCTCCAGCCACCTTATCCAGCGTAAAAATGCCCGGGCTAAAGGCTTTAAATCCCTGGCCTGCAGGATAGCTTTATCCATAAGATAAAAGTGTACATATCGGCTCAGTTTTCGATTCTGGATGCCGCTAATATAAGGTATTTCAGCATACAGAAATCCGGGTTCAAATTTCAGTTTCGGCTCTGTTGCATCCAGTTTGCTGACACGCCCATAACGCGCATGAATGTTAGTGATTATCCTCACAGTCTGTCGCCCTGAAACGCCACCTCATGCCTACACTATAAATCCGGAAGAAGAAAAAACAAACAACCAGGTTGCCGGGAGTGAATATGCAAATCAGGAGGAAAGTAAAAGATGTAACGACACCATCACGATGCAATACATTGACCTCAACACGTTACCCGGACCATACGTGATAAACATCACAAATCCTTTGAGTGAAGAACTTAAGATGTGATTTTCATTTCCCGGCACAAACCGTGCCCTTAAAAAACAGGCAACGGATACATCTTAATGCCAGAAGTAAACCTTAATTGATTGAATACAGCCTGAGTCCATTGCAAAAATAACACACAGGGTAAATTCGCATATACAGAACCCAACGAAAAGCAAAAGAAACCTGTAACACATTTCGTTTACCTGTCACTTTCAATTGTAAAAGCCAGCAGAAAAAGCGCATATAACTATATTTATCCCTGCGGGGACTTTTGTTTGTGCTATATATTTTTTACAGAGAACCGCAACGCGTCCAAACACAAGAATATATTTACCTCTGGAAAATGGTCTGACTCCCTTTCACGTGGTTGTAGTGACCTGTTCTGTGATTCATGTAATGTCTTTTCTGGATGAGGAAAATATGTCATCACTGATATTTTATACAGACGAAGCACAAGCACTGATTGTAACAGATACCCTTGCCGTCACCGATAATGGGGAGCCGTTATCTTTTGTTTCCAAAGCAGGTTACATCCCCCAGCTAAGAACCATCATAGCAGGAACGGGGGCAGGTGGATTTTCTAACACCTGGTTGCTTGAAGCATCAACCAGAATGGTCGTATCAGGTATACAAAATCTCAATTATCATACATCGGCCTGTCTAAGGAGGCTGTGGAAACAATACAAGCATGACCATGCAATTCCCTCTTCTTCAACGGTGACAACCAGTGTTTATCAGTTCGCAATTTGCGAGGAAACAGGAAATATCGTTTCGTTCGCCTATCGCTCAGTCCATGATTTCGAATCAGAGCAATTACAATACGGAACAGGAGTAAAACCTGAGTGCCAAATCTTGGATGGGGATTTGTTGCAGACAATTCCTGTAATGATGAATGAACAAAGGGCTATACAGGCGACATACCCACACCCGGAACGGATCCATATTGGCGGTGAGATGATTGCGCATTATCTGACATCATCTATGTATCAATGCTTTAAGATTGGGGAATTTGAGGATTTCAGAACTCAGGGAGAGTATATATTGAGCAGGATTTAGGCAAAACGCGGTTCAGATAAAGTGCTTTTAACAGGCTTGCTGAACATTAAAAGGATATCTCTCAATTACGATGAATAGCTTGAATTCTAAAAATAGAAAAGTAGAGTTTAACTCTAAATACATAAAAACAAGAGTAAATGAGCACCCGCCGAAGCAGCCGCGCATGATGTTGATTGAGAAACGGATCATCTCGTAAGCCGGAATACGGCTGTTGCCATATGACGGATGCGGCACACGCTTGTACGGCAGAGCAAAGACGCTGTCCATCTCTTCGGTAGAGAGCGGGATCGCCGGTGGGTTAACCCAGATATAGCGCTCGCCGTGCTTTTGCATCAGCGCTCGCGCGCAGCCGGGGTTGGTTTCATGGTGTAAGATGCGCGATGCGTGGGCGTAGAGTACTTTATCGCTTTTTACTTTTTCGTAAGACGGCAGCAGCACATAGGTTTTTTCCCACGGCTTCGGACGCGGCGGCTGCACCACCACGGCCTTTGCTTCCGCTTTCTTCGGCTCAACCGGTTTGTTATCCGCGCACGGCAGATCGTCACCGTACGGATGTGGGATAGGGTCGATTTTGCCCGGCATATCGATAATGCGGGAATCCACCCCGCTCCAGCCCGGCAGCGCCTCTTTCACCATGATCGCGGTGTTGCGCACGTCGCGGATCTCGCTGACCGGTTCACCCTGCGCCAGGCGATGCGCCACCTCCACCAGCGGACGCTCGCCGTTGCCGAAGATCAGCATGTCGGCTTTCGAATCCACCAGCACCGAACGGCGCACGGTATCAGACCAGTAGTCGTAGTGTGCGGTGCGGCGCAGGCTCGCCTCGATGCCGCCCAGGATCACCGGCACGTCTTTCCATGCTTCTTTGCATCGCTGGGTGTAGACGAGGGTCGCGCGATCGGGACGTTTACCCGCCACGTTGTCAGCCGTGTAAGCGTCGTCATGGCGCAGCTTACGGTCGGCGGTATAGCGGTTGATCATCGAGTCCATGTTGCCCGCGGTCACGCCGAAGAACAGGTTAGGCTTGCCCAGACGCATAAAGTCGTCTTTGCTGTTCCAGTCAGGCTGGGAGATGATCCCCACGCGGAAGCCCTGGGCTTCAAGCATACGGCCACAGATCGCCATGCCAAAGCTCGGGTGATCGACATACGCATCGCCCGTCACCAGAATGATATCGCAGCTGTCCCAGCCCAGTTGATCCATCTCTTCCCGGGACATCGGCAGGAACGGCGCCGGTCCAAAGCAGGCTGCCCAGTACTGGGGCCAGGAGAAGAGGTCGCGATCCGGCTGGATCAGGGAAATAGCGCTCATAATGCTTCCGAAGAAAAAATAGACAAAAGGAGCGGGATTATACGCTGGTTTACCGGGGGAAATGAAGGGGTATTGTGCGGGCTGTTGCCCTCACCCCAACCCTCTCCCACAGGGAGAGGGAGAAAGCGTTTTATGGTGCCGGATTCACCAGCATCTGCCCTACCGATCCCCTGTCCATCATCTCCAGCGTCTGGCTGTGGAACAGGAACGGGAAGTGCGGCCAGGAAGGCTGACCGTAGTAGACGAGCAGTTCGACCTGGCCATCCACCCAGACGGTATCTTTCCAGCCCCTGTCTTCCGGGAACGGCATCGCCCCGTTGACGTTGCGGATCAGGAATGACACCCCTTCAATATGGAACGACTGCGGCATCTCCGAGCGGACGGTCCAGCGCTCCCATGTTCCCTGTTGGGCGGTGATATCAATGCGGTTTACGTCCCACAGCGAACCGTTGATGCCCGGATCGTCGCCAAGGCTGATATCGCGACTGCGTACTGCCGGGCCGGTCACAATCTCCTGCGGCAGCAGGCGCATCGGCAGGCTGTCGGTCACCAGCGGCAACAGGCCGGTCGGGCGCAGCGTCAGCACCAGCGTGGAGACCAGAACGCTCGACGGTTCAAAGAAGCCACGAATACGGTCAACAATGCTTGCCGCTTCGCCGCAGGTCACGGACACTTCATCCCCGTTGGTCATATCCACGAGGATCTCACGACGTTCGCCCGGTGCCAGCGCCAGCTGTTTTACCGACACCGGCGCAGGTAATAACCCCTGATCGCCTGAAATCACGTGCAGCGCGCGGCCGTCGCTCATCTGCAACTGGTAGCGGCGCGAGTTAGAGGCATTCAGCAGACGCAGGCGCACCCAGCCACGAGACACTTCGACATACGGGCTTTGCGCGCCGTTAACCAGCAGCGTATCGCCCACAAAACCACCGCTGCCCGGCTCGCTGTACTCCGGCGTGCCGAAGTTATCCAGCCGCTTGTCCTGAATAATGATCGGGAAATCATCGACGCCGTAGTGATTCGGGATCGGCAGCGTTTTGCTGACCTCATCTTCAATCAGCCACATTCCGGCCAGGCCGTTGTAGACCTGCTGGGCGGTGCGGTTCGGGGTGTTGGCGTGATACCACAATGTCGCCGCGCTCTGACGAATCGGGAGGACGGGCGCCCAGTCGGCATTCGGCGACATCATGCGTGCCGCGCCGCCAATCAGCGGCCCCGGCACCTGCAAACCACTGACGGTCATCGCGACATTTTCCGTCGTACGGTTACTGTAGATGAGCTTAACGTCATCGCCATTCCACACGCGAATGGTCGGCCCGAGGTAGCGTCCGTTAATGCCCCATACCTGCGCGCGCGTTCCCTGGGTAAAGGACCAGTGGCTACGCTGAAGCGTGAGGAATAGCGGCTGCCCGCGACGGGATTCAATCAACGGCGGAATAGGCAGCGGCTGTTGCTGCCCGGCGGCGCTGGCTGTCCGCGGCATCGCACCCGCACAAAGGGCGATACCCGAAGCCTGAATAAACTGACGCCGACTGAGTGACATATAAGCTCCATCTGAAACGACTAACAACGCGGGAATTCGTTTTCCCTTACACGACACCGGGTCAAATCTTACCGGCGGCTTCTCGCTCTGCAACTTCTTTATCGAGCTGCGCAATATGCTGAGCCATCAGCTCGCGGCAGTGCGTGGCCAGCTCGCGCACCTGGTCTTTACCGTATTTTGAGGTATCTACCGGCGGCAGCATTTCGACAATGACCAGTCCGTTATTCAGACGGTTAAGATTAATCTTATTCGATGTATTGGAAACACACACGGGAATAATTGGAACGCCTGCCGCAATTGCAGCATGAAACGCGCCGGTCTTAAACGGCAGCAGGCCGCGACCACGGCTGCGCGTCCCTTCCGGGAACATCCAGATGGAAATCCGGCGCTTTTTAAACTGATCCACCACTTCCGCAATGGTGCCATGCGCTTTGGCGCGGTTGTTACGGTCAATCAGTAAGTTACCGGTGAGCCAGTACAGCTGACCGAAAAACGGGATCCACAGCAGGCTTTTTTTACCCACGGTTACGGTCGGCGGAAGAACAATATTTGAGGCCGTCACCATATCGTAGTTGTTCTGATGGTTAGCGATATAGATGGCGTTACCGAAATTCTCCGCCCCTTCAGGCAGACGCTTTTCAACCTTCAGGCCAAATAGCGGCGCAAGACGACCAAACATGTGGCCAAACGTCGCGACATGCTTTGGGTTACGCGGGCTGAACAGGCAATAAATCGATCCGAAAATACAGACCAGAATGCAATAAATAACGGTAAGAATGAGACGAACAATGTATAGCATAGCGACCTCTGAAGCCCTGACAGCTGACAATTATACTTCACCTGTGGCCAGGTAAGGACTTTATTACGAGCGCGTATTGTTAATCGCAACGCACGAATTAACAACGTTTTTACGGGAAATTTTATGGTAATTCCCCCTCCGGAAAGAGGGGGGATGAAACAGGTTACTCTTCGCTGTCGTCCGCTTTGCTGCGCGCCGGCGAGTCGATCTCCACGCGGTCAATTCGCTGGAGGCCGCGCATCAGTGAGCCGCGACGTCCACGCTCACCCACCACCTTCTGCAACTCTTCCGGACGCAGTTTGATTTTACGCTTGCCGACATGAATGGTCAGGGTGCTCTGCGGCGGCAGCAGGAAGAGATGCGCGAGGCCATCGACGCCTTTTGCCGCTTCCGCTGACGGGATACTGATGATCTTGTTGCCCTTCCCTTTCGACAGCTCCGGCAGATCGCTGACCGGGAACATCAGCATGCGTCCGGCAGCGGTGATCGCCAGCAGCATGTCGCTTTCGTTCTCGATGATCAGCGGCGGCATGACGTGTGCGTTATCCGGCAGGCTAATCAGCGCCTTACCAGCACGGTTACGCGACACCAGATCGTTGAAGGTACAGATAAAGCCGTAGCCCGCATCAGACGCCATCAGCAGTTTTTGATCGTCGGCCTCCATCAGCATATGGTCCACCGTGGCGCCCGGCGGCAGCGTCAGCTTGCCAGTTAGCGGTTCGCCCTGGCCGCGCGCAGACGGCAGCGTGATCGGGTCGATGGCGTAGCTGCGGCCCGTGGAGTCGATGAACGCCACCGGCTGGTTACTCTTGCCCTTCACCGCCGCCTTGAAGCTGTCACCGGATTTGTAGCTCAGACCCGGCGCGTCGATATCGTGGCCTTTGGCGCTACGTACCCAGCCGCTCTGGGAAAGCACGATGGTCACCGGCTCGGAAGGCAGCATGTCGTGCTCGTTCATCGCCTTCGCCTCTTCGCGCTCGTGCAGCGGAGAACGACGGTCGTCGCCAAAGGCGTCGGCATCGGCCTGCAACTCTTTCTTCAGCAGGGTGTTCATCTTGCGCTCGGATGCCAGAATCGCCTGAAGCTGATCGCGCTCTTTTTCCAGCTCGTTCTGCTCGCCGCGGATCTTCATCTCTTCCAGTCTGGCGAGATGGCGCAATTTCAGTTCGAGGATCGCTTCGGCCTGGGTTTCGCTGATGCCAAAGCGCGACATCAGGGCAGGCTTAGGTTCGTCCTCGGTACGAATGATCTCGATCACTTCGTCAATGTTGAGGAACGCCACCAGCAAACCTTCGAGGATATGCAGGCGCTTAAGCACTTTTTCCAGACGATGGTTCAGACGACGGCGCACCGTATCGCGGCGGAAGGCCAGCCATTCGGTGAGGATCTCCAGCAGGTTTTTCACCGCCGGACGACCGTCCAGACCAATCATGTTCAGGTTGATGCGGTAGCTTTTTTCCAGATCGGTAGTGGCGAACAGGTGGTTCATCACCTGCTCCATGTCCACGCGGTTAGAGCGCGGCACGATCACCAGACGGGTCGGGTTTTCGTGGTCCGATTCGTCGCGCAGGTCGTCCACCATCGGCAGCTTTTTATTGCGCATCTGGGAGGCGATCTGCTCCAGCACCTTCGCACCGGACACCTGGTGCGGCAGCGCGGTGATCACCACTGCCCCGTCTTCTTTGGTCCACACCGCGCGCATGCGCACGGAGCCGCGACCGTTCTGGTAGATTTTGCGGATTTCCGCGCGCGAGGTGATGATCTCGGCTTCGGTCGGGTAGTCCGGCCCCTGCACGATATCCAGCAGATCGTCCAGAGAGGTTTTCGGCTGCTCAATCAGGGTGATGGCGGCTTTTGCCACTTCACGCAGGTTGTGCGGCGGAATGTCCGTCGCCATGCCCACGGCGATACCGGTCGTGCCGTTCAGCAGGATGTTCGGCAGACGCGCAGGCAGCATCTTCGGCTCCTGCATCGTACCGTCGAAGTTTGGCACCCAGTCGACCGTCCCCTGCCCCAGCTCGCCCAACAGCACTTCGGCATATTTAGACAGGCGGGATTCGGTATAACGCATTGCCGCGAAGGATTTCGGATCGTCCGGCGCCCCCCAGTTCCCCTGGCCATCCACCAGCGGATAGCGATAAGAGAACGGCTGGGCCATCAGCACCATCGCTTCATAGCAGGCGCTGTCGCCGTGCGGATGGTATTTACCCAGCACGTCGCCGACGGTACGGGCGGATTTCTTAAACTTGGCGGTAGCATTCAGTCCCAGTTCGGACATCGCATAGACGATGCGGCGCTGAACGGGCTTCAGGCCATCCCCGATAAACGGCAACGCCCTGTCCATGATGACGTACATGGAGTAGTTCAGGTAGGCGTTTTCCGTGAATTCATGTAGCGCGAGGCGCTCTGCCATATCGCTCATTACGTGTGATTCCTCAACTCAGAAACCGATGGGTTTCAGGCAATATTGCCGCAGATACTACCTCATCTGGCGAGTTGAGTCACAAAGAAAAAGGGCCGCATAAGCGGCCCTTTCCGGGTTATTTGTTCAGCTTGATAACCTGCTTCACGTCGATTTCAAACTCGTTCCAGTCTTTATCGATTTTACCCTGGAGTTCGACTTTATCCTGCGGGCTGACGGTCACGCCGTTCCAGCGCTTGTGGTCGATCTCCACCACCACCGTGCCGCTCTCATCGCGGAAGGTGTAACGGTCATCGGACAGGCGCTCGGTAATGTTCCCGCGCAGCTTCACCCAGGCATCGTCCTTCAGGTCTTTCACTTTAGCCGCGGGGGTGAGGTTGGCGTTGTTATCGACAAAGCCACCCTGCTGGGTTTGCGTCTGGTTCTGTGTCGCAGATGGGCCAGAGAAACCACCCTGTGCAGCAAAGACAGGGGCCGTGGTCATCATCATGATGGCAGCAATTGCAGCGAATTTTTTCATCTTTATCTCTCCCTTTAATGTCGTTTCACAATCCATTAAACAGGGTAAACCTTAACAACTTCTTAAGGGGAAAATTTATTTATTTTTACTGTACAGCAGGCGCTTGCAGAAGGTTTACTGACGGCATCAAGGAGGAAATATGCGCATTTTACTGGTAGAAGACGACAGGCTCATCGGCGACGGCATCAAAGCGGGCTTAAGCAAAATGGGCTTTAACGTGGACTGGTTTACCGACGGTAAAACCGGGCAGTCGGCCCTGTACACCGCGCCGTATGATGCCGTGGTGCTGGACCTGACGCTGCCAGAAATCGACGGGCTTGAGATCCTGCGCGCCTGGCGCGAAAGCGGTAAGAGCGAACCGGTGCTGATCCTGACCGCGCGGGATGCGCTGAATCAGCGCGTCGAAGGGTTACGCCTGGGGGCGGATGATTACCTGTGTAAGCCGTTCGCGCTGATTGAAGTGGCGGCCCGCCTTGAAGCGCTGGTGCGCCGCAGTCACGGGCAGGCGCGCAGCGAGCTGCGTCACGGCAAGGTCACGCTCGATCCGGCAAGCCTTGTCGCCACGCTGGAGGGCGAAACGCTGGTGCTCAAACCCAAAGAGTTCGCCCTGCTGGAGCTGCTGATGCGCAACGCGGGCCGCGTGCTGCCGCGCAAGACCATCGAGGAGAAACTCTACAACTGGGATGATGACGTCTCCAGCAACGCCGTCGAAGTCCACGTTCATCATTTACGCCGCAAGCTCGGCAGCGAATTTATCCGCACCGTGCACGGCATCGGTTATACCCTGGGTGACGCATGAAACTGACCCTACGCCTGAGCCTGAAGCTGCGCCTGACGCTCCTCTTTTTGTTGCTGTCCCTGGCGGCCTGGTTTGCCGCAAGCGTGGTGGCCTGGCACCAGACGACCGACAAGCTCGATAAGCTGTTCGATACCCAGCAGATGCTGTTTGCCAAACGGCTGCTGACGATGGACGTGGACGAACTCCGCGCCCCGGAACGCATGCGCGAGGTACCGAAAAAAGCCAAACACGGCCATCTGGACGACGATGCGCTGGCCTTCGCAATCTTCACCGCCGACGGCAGCATGGTGCTTAACGACGGCGAAAACGGGCGCGACATACCTTACCTCTACCGCCGGGACGGGTTTGATGACGGTCGCTTGCAGGATGACAACGACGAATGGCGTTTCCTGTGGCTGACTTCTCCGGACGGGAAATACCGCGTGGTGGTTGGCCAGGAGTGGGAGTACCGACAGGATATGGCGCTGGACGTGGTCAGCTCGCAGCTGACGCCGTGGCTGGTGGCGCTGCCCGTAATGCTACTGTTGCTGATTGTTCTGCTGAGCCGGGAACTGAAACCGCTGAAAAAACTGGCGCAGACCCTGCGCTCGCGCTCGCCGGATGCGACCGATACGCTGCCCACCCACGGCGTGCCGACGGAGGTTCGCCCGCTGCTTGATGCGCTTAACCATCTTTTCGCCCGTACGCAGGAGATGATGGCCCGCGAGCGCCGCTTCACCTCGGATGCCGCCCATGAGTTGCGCAGCCCGCTGGCCGCGCTGAAGGTGCAAACCGACGTGGCGCAGCTTTCCTTTGACGATCCCGGGGCGCAGTCTAAAGCGCTGGGGCAGCTGCATGCGGGCATCGACCGCGCCTCCCGGCTGGTGGACCAGCTTCTCACCCTGTCGCGCCTGGATTCACTGGATAATCTTGATGACGTCGAACCCGTGATGATGGCCGATTTGCTGCAATCCGCGGTGCTGGATATCTGGCATCCGGCGCAGCAGGCGGGCATTGATATTCGGCTCAACGTCAACGCGCCCGAGGTGATGCGTCACGGACAGCCGCTACTGCTGAGCCTTCTGGCGCGTAACCTGCTGGACAACGCCGTTCGTTACAGCCCGCGCGGCAGCGTGGTGGACGTGACGCTGCATACCCAAAGCTTTACCGTGCGCGACAACGGCCCGGGCATTTCTTCCGATGCGCTGGCGCGTCTCGGCGAGCGCTTTTATCGTCCACCGGGCCAGGACGCCACCGGCAGCGGTCTGGGGTTGTCTATCGTCAAGCGTATCGCGACGTTACATGGGATGAGCGTCTCGCTGGGCAATGCGCCGGAAGGGGGCTTTGAGGTGACCGTCAGCTGGTAGCCATTATTGCGCTGAGCGCAAAAGACTTTGCACATTTTGCTTATTTTTCCGCTCCGTCCTCGCGCGTAGAATACCCGGCATACTCTCAGCATCGAGGACAAATAATGAGCAATATTCTGATTATCAACGGCGCGAAAGAATTTGCGCACTCTAAAGGCCAGCTCAATGACACCCTGACCGAGGTCGCGGATGGTTTCCTGCGCGACGCCGGACATGATGTTAAGGTCGTGCGCGCGGACAGCGATTACGACGTGAAGGCCGAAGTGCAGAACTTCCTGTGGGCCGACGTGGTTATCTGGCAGATGCCGGGCTGGTGGATGGGCGCACCGTGGACCGTGAAAAAATACATGGACGATGTGTTTACCGAAGGTCACGGTTCGCTGTATGCCAGCGACGGCCGCACCCGCTCAGACGCGTCTAAAAAATACGGTTCCGGCGGCCTGATTCAGGGCAAGAAATACATGCTCTCCCTGACATGGAATGCCCCGCTAGAAGCGTTCACTGAGCAAGATCAGTTCTTCGAAGGCGTGGGCGTAGACGGCGCGTATCTGCCGTTCCACAAGGCGAATCAGTTCCTGGGTATGGAGCCGCTGCCGACCTTTATCGTCAACGACGTGATTAAAATGCCGGACGTCCCGCGCTATATCGCAGAATATCGCAAGCATCTCGCGGAAATTTTTGCTTAACTGGTAGCCTGGAATTAGAAGGAGTTAATTATGCTTACCGTTATTGCTGAAATCCGTACGCGTCCTGGCCAACATCACCGCCAGGCGGTACTGGATGAGTTCGCGAAGATCATCCCGACCGTACTGAAAGAAGAAGGCTGCCACGGCTACGCGCCGATGGTGGACGCCGCCACCAGCGCAAGCTTCCAGGCGACCGCGCCAGACTCCATCATCATGGTTGAGCAGTGGGAAACCGTCGCGCACCTTGAAGCGCATTTGCAGACTCCGCACATGAAAGCGTGGAGTGAGGCGGTAAAAGGTGACGTGCTGGATACCCATATCCGAATTCTGGAGCAAGGGGTTTAAGGTTCGTGGAATTTGCCGGGTGGCACTGCGTTTACCCGGCCTACAAAACCTGACTCGTAGGCCCGGTAAGCGCTAGCGCCACCGGGCTTTTTGTATCATCTTAATACTTAACTGCTATGCTTATTCTGACTTCATTGTTAACAGGAGGATGGAATGGGTCTTTTTAACTTCGTGAAAGAAGCAGGCGAAAAGCTGTGGGATAACCTGACCGATCATAAAGGTCAGGGCGACAAAATCACCGAGCACCTCAAGAAACTCAACATTCCCGGTTCCGATAAGGTTCAGGTTAACGTCACTGACGGCAAGGCCAGCGTGACGGGCGACGGGCTGACGCAGGAGCAGAAAGAAAAAATCCAGGTCGCCGTCGGCAACATCGCGGGCGTCAGCGAAGTGGAGAACAATATCACCGCGACAGATGCCAAAGATGAAGCCACCTACTATACGGTGAAATCCGGCGATACCCTGAGCGCAATCTCTAAAACCGTGTACGGCGATGCCAACCAGTACAATAAGATTTTTGAGGCTAACCGTCCAATGCTCTCCAGCCCGGATAAGATCTATCCCGGTCAGACGCTGCGTATTCCGAAAGCGTGATCGATAAGTCGGGGGTTACCCCCCGACTGTTTTTACCAGTACAGTTTCCAGCTCTGCGTAAAACGCACCAGTGCCTCAACGTAGAAGTAATCGCCCCAGCTCGCGCACTCATCCACGCCTTTATTGCTCGCCAGGTGATACACCGAGTGCTTAAGCAGCCCGTTGCCCTTCTCTTCTTTGCCCATCAGATAGTGCTTTGTCAGCGAGGACATAATCCCTTTCGCCCATTCGAGGTAACGTTCGCGATCCGGATCTGTGACCGGCAGATGTTTCACCAGCTCCAGCAGTCCACACACCGCAATTGCCGCCGAGGAAGAATCACGCAGTGCGTCGGTGCCCACCAGCGCCAGATCCCAGTGGCAGACGTAGTCTTCCGGCAGGCGATTGAGGAAGTAGTTTGCCAGCCGTTTTGACAGGGCGATCATCGTTTCGTCGCCGGTATAGATATAGCTCAGCAGGAAACCGTAAATGCCCCAAGCCTGCCCGCGCGACCAGCAGGAGTCGTCGGCGTAGCCCTGCTGGGTGTTGCCGTAGCGCGGTGCGCCGGTTGCCACATCCATATAGTAGGTGTGGAAGGTGGAGGCATCGTCACGAATGAGGTATGTCGCGGCCTGCATGACGTGCGCTTTTGCGGCGTCGGCAAAGCGCGGATCGCCCGTCTGCTCCGTTGCCCAGTAGAGCAGCGGCAGGTTCATGTTGCAGTCGATGATCATCCGCCCGGCCTGCTCCGGATCGGAGAGATCGCCCCACGCCTGGATGATTTTCGCCTTCTCGTGGAAGCGTTCCAGCAGGGCTTCCGCCGCCAGCAGCGAGAAGCCGCGCGCCTCGCGGTTTCCGGTCAGCCGCCACGCGGCTACGCAGGAGAGCGTGTAGAGGAAGCCTAAATCGTGGGTGTTGGTGTCGTTGCGCCCGGCGATGCGCAGGCCAAACGAGCGCACGTGTTTTTCCGCCATCGCGCGGAATTTTTCCTCGCCGCTCATCTCCCATGCCAGCCACAGCTGCCCGGTCCAGAAGCTGGTGGTCCACTCCACGTTGTCAGTCAGCGGATAAAAACCGTTCTGGCAGGTTTCCGCCGGGAATTTGTCGCCGAACTCCGTTAAATGACGGCTAATCAGGTCGAGAACGTGGCTGCGCGCCGAATTCAGTTCATCGCTGAATGCGCGGGAGTCAACGGGCGCAGCGATAACAGGCAGACGTTCTTCTTTGATACGACTTAACATATTTCGGTTCCTTCTTTGACGGCGTAATTTATCGAGTTGACGTTTCTGCTACGTTCAGCGCACGAGCCCCGCGCCATTTGCTCTGACAGGCGGATAACGTAAAAGCAGAAATAAGGGTAAAGGTCAGCGCCGTTGCGCCCATGATGATATAGGTGTGCTCAAAGCCAATACGGTCATACATATAGCCGGCAGGGGAAGAGACCACCACGTTGCCAACGTAGAGCATCGCCTGATAGCCGAGTAAATACATGGTGGCATTGACGCGCTTGTCGAAATGCTCGGCGATATATTTAAATACCGACACCAGCAGGAGACAAATTTCCAGACCGTACAGCGGCTTAAGCACTGAAATTAACAGGTGTGAATCACACATGCCGGAAATAATCAGACGCGCCCCAACCACCAGCCCGACAATTAACAGCCCGCGTTTGGCGCCAATAAAGTTCACAAACAGCGGGACCACCATATACATGACAAATTCCATGCCCGACTGTACGGTCCCGAGATAGCCGAATACGGCGTTGCCCTCATGAATATCATCGAAGAAGGTGACGAAATAGCGCGAGAATTGCTGCTCAGCGATAAACATCATCCACGCCACGCCCGCCACGTACAGGCAGAAGGCCCAGAATTTGCGGTTACGCAGCAGGGCGTAAACGTCGGACGGGGCAATTTTCTCTTTCGTCAGCACCTCGCCTGCGTGAGCGGAGTTAGTGTTCACTTTCAGGCTCAGCAGGACAATCAGCATCACCACCGACGCCACGCTGCCGAGAATAAAGTTATACGCCGGTGAGAGGTTGAACAGCAGGCCGGAGAAAGATGACGCCACCGCCCAGCCGAGCGATCCCCACATACGGATCTGCCCGAACTCCATGCCATTCAAACGGCTAAAGCGGTCGGAATAGGATTCACACGCCGCCACGCCCGCGTACCAGGCAAAGCTTAAATAGAGCGCGCCGATAATAATCCCCAGCAGGGTATTAGACATTAACAGCGGCTGGTAAACATAAATAAAGAATGGCGCCATCAGGGCCGACATGATCACCACAAAATAGAGCAGATATTTGCTCATGCCGATCTTATCGAGAATATAGCCGTAGATCGGCTTGAGAATAACGGAGAATATCCCGTTCACCGCAAAGACGGTTCCAATCACCGATCCGCTCAGGTTGGCTTTCTGACCGAGCCAGATCGCCAGCAGACCAATACTGGCAGACCAGGTAAAGAAATAGAGAAAGATAAAGCTGCTGATTTTGTAATATTCAGTTCTGTTGGTTGTCGATGTGCTTTTCATATCATCCTCGCCGGGGTGTAGGGCCAGATTTTTATAATGTGAACGACAGCTTACGTTCGCTTCCGGGTTCGCTAATCACGACCTGGTTATGGGTTATATTCAGCTGCGGCGTCGCCGCAGCGGGCTGTTTTCCGCCAGCCAGAACGGCGCAACAGAGCCAGCTTTCCCCTTGCGGGAGGTCAGCTTTTAACAGCGGAATGGAGGCGCACTCCGCAAACATAATGCTGCTGTTCGGCGGCGTGACGATGCTGTCTGGCTGGCGCTGAATGATCGGCGAAAGATCGACAATGACGCTGCTGCCGTTTTCAGCCAACAGATAACAACCGCGTTCGCGCACCTGATGGGCGGTTTTCATCACCGCAAAGCCGCCCTCGACGGTTTGCAGAGTGCGCGCGCTGTTGATACGGTGCAGGCGCAGGTGCCACTCCCCGAACGGGATCTGCCAGGTCGCAATCTGCACGTCGCGCCACGGCGACCAGCGCGAGAAAATGTAATTTTCATCCACCCGAACCTCGTCGCACTCGCGACGACCGCGGAAATAGTCATCTCCGTCCGCCAGCAGCAGCATGGAATCGCAGGCGGCATGCTTCAGGCCAAAACGCCCGCGCTCAAGGGTGAATCCGAAGCGGCTGGAGTAGGCAAATTTGGTGTATTTCGCTTCGGTGTTGACGTAGTTGTTCAGCTCCAGCTGACCGGCGGTGAGCATGACGACGTGCTGCGAATCTTTCGAATGCATCAGGATCTGCTGCGCATGCGGAATCACATGTTTTTCAGCAAGCGCGGGCAGCGGTTGTTCTTCCGCCTGCCAGAACGGGTGTGCTTCCGGCAGCGCCAGGATCAGATAGGTTTTCAGCGCCCAGTACGGTGAACCGGGGGAGTTGTAATCCTCGCACATCGCCAGGTTCGGATACGCAAACCCCAGGGTAAGAATACCGTCGCGATCGACAATCGACTGCTGCTGCCACCAGCGCAGATGCCGCAGCACAATGCCCTTCACGATGCCCGGGGTGAAGACGTCCAGTTGAGAAAAGGCCACCGCGCTCCAGAAGGCAACCATGGCAAAGCGGTAGGTCAGGCTGCGGCCAAACGGCACCGAGGCGCCATCGGCGGCGGACCAGTAGATAAAGTCTTCCGCGAACAGACGCGAGCGCTCGCGCAGCACCTTCGCCCTCGCCTCGTCGTCACTCAGCGTGGCGTAAATCAGGCCGTAGAAATGGAAAGCCATGGAGATGTAGTAATCTTTCGGGCGGCCGGGACCGTCGGAATACCAGCCGTCGCCGAGGTAGTAGGCGTCCATCAGCGCAAAGCGGTGGTCAATGGCGGCCCGATCGTACGGCAGGCCGGCGCGCTTAAAGCCGAGCTGGACCATAATGGCAAAATAGTTCCAGTTGCTGTCCGGCATCTGCGCGTCGGTGATTTGGTTGAGCCACGCGTGCAGGTTCATCACCTCGCGCCCGGTTAAATGGGCGGTGAGTTTATCCCCCAGCAGAGCGAGCCCCAGACCGTAGGCCGCCATCTCCACCAGACGTTGATCGTACGGGCCGGTTTCACCCCAGTAGCCGCTGCTTTGCGGGTCGGTACCAAGCTTAATGGCAGTAAGGTACTTCTCGCTGAACGGCGTGCTTTCGCCAGATGCCATCAGCGGAAACAGCCCCCACAGCGCGCGAGAAAGTCCCTCCATCTGCGCAATATCCGCTGTGTAATGGGCGCAGGTGTCGCCCAGCGGGAATCGTGAACGGTTCGCCGGAAATTGCGTGTCCAGCGCCTGTAAAAGTGCATTCAACGACGCCACTACCTCCTGGCGTGAAGACAACGGATTTGATTTTTCTTTGTTTGCCGCCCACATCGGTTCGCCCTCGTAATCAACTGCGGCAAAGCATAGTGAATCCGCAAGGGGCAGAAATGTTAGCCATGTCACAGGCATGAACGATGAATAAACCTCCAGTTGAGAAAATTTAAAAAGGTGGTTTATAAAGACGATCAGACGGGAAAAAGTTGAGTTTTATTGCACTATGCGCGACACGCCGACATCCGACCTTCTGGAACTGATCGCCCTGAATGATACCGTGGCCTCGTTCAGCCGCCTGTTTGCCAATACGGTGCGCTACCATCACTGGCATCAGTGTCTGGAGATCCTCTATGTGGAAGAGGGCTTTGGCGTGGCGATTGTCGATAATCGTCACTACACCATGCGCCCCGGACGACTGTTTTTCTTCCCGCCTTTTACGCTGCACAAGGTCATGGTGGACGAACAGGCGGAGGCAATTTACCGCCGCACCATTATTCATCTCGACCAGCACGCGGTGCTGAAGATCCTGCGGGATTTTCCCCAGACCCGGCAGCGCCTGGAGCGGCTGTCACGCCGTGGCGGCGAAGCGTGGGTCGCCGATTTAGCCCACTGTCACCACCATATCGACCATCTGTTTAGCTGCTATAAACCGCCGATGAACGGCGAGAGCATCGCCAGCCTGCTGATCGGCCTGTTCGCGATGCTCCCCGACGATCGCGACGGTGAGCCGGGCAACAGCCAGGGGATCGCCAGCCAGGTAATGTTCTGGCTCGACGAGCATTATCAGGAGAAATTTCGTCTGGATGCGCTGGCCGAAGAGCTGGGTAAATCACGCAGTTACGTATCGCGAAGATTCCATGCGGAAACGGGCGAAAAAATTCACGACTACCTGAACACGCTAAGGTTGCGTAAGGCGTGCGAGTGTTTACTCCACACGGATTCGAGCGTGCGTGACATTGCCGCACAGGCGGGATTTTCCGACGTGACGTGGTTTATCAGCGCATTTAAAAAGGGGATTGGCGAGACGCCGTTGCAGTACAGGAAGAACCATCGTGCGGTTTGACGCCCTCACCCCCGCCCTCTCCCACGGGGAGAGGGGGAAGATCAACCGCTCTTCTTCCCCGGCTTTAATCCGCGGTGTAACTCGTTGATGCGCTTCATCGACTTGATGGTGCGCTGCGGCTCAGTGGAGGCGACGGACAGAATAATCATCTCCAGGCACAGCAGCACCGTGCCGTGCAGCGGGATTTTGCCCTTCTCGCCGCCGCGCGGGACGTGGATCACTACGCTTGCCTCTTTGCTAAAGCGCGAGTCCGTGGCGTTGGTCAGCAAAATGGTGGGAATACCCAGGCGCTTCGCTTCGCGCAGCGTGGTCTGCCCCTCCCGGTGCGCGGATTTTTGCGCCATCATTACCAGCACGTCACCGCGCTGTAGGGCAATCAGCTGTTCGGCGAGGCCAATACCGGTGCGGTTGAGCGGGATCGCAGGCAGACCTATACGGCTAAACAGTCGCGAGGTGTACTCAGCCAGAATGCCGGATGCGCCAATGCCAAAAATAGCGACCTGTCTCGCCTGCGCAAGCAGTGACACGGCCTGCGCCATCGCGTAGCGGTTGCCCGGTTCGGACAACACCGCGCAGGTGTGCTGATGGCCTTCCAGCACAAAATCGATGCTCGCGTCGACGTCGCTGGTAAGCGTGTTTACCGTGGTGGACATCTTCTCGCTGGAGGTGACCACCGGGCCAAACCACTGCTCCAGGGTCTGCTTGAGATCCCGCAGCCCGCCAAACCCAAGCGCCTGAATGGCACGCACCACGGTGGCGTCCGAGGTGTGTAGCACAGCGGCAATCTCCATTGCCGTCTGCTCCATAACCGCTTCACGATTTTCATTGATATAGCTCGCCACCTGCAGCAGACGCGGCGTCAGCTGGTGCGCCCGCGAGCGGAGGCGGTCGCCGTAGACATCAATTTTTCGGATCATCGTGCGGCCTCCGGCAGCGGACGGCCCACTATCTGCGACTGCACCTGCGCGGCCATCAGCCCCAGCGAGGCAAATGAATTTGAGATCGCTTCCTCGCGGGAGATGAGCACGTAATGCCCGGTTCGGCAGGCGTTGAGAAACTGACACCAGCCCGGCATCACCGCATCCATCGCCGCCAGCTCGTCCTGCGGTTTTCCGCCGGTGTCCCCGCGCCAGGTGGCAAAGACAAAATCAGCATCCAGCTCCGGCAGGCGCTCGGCGCTGACGTCGATGCGCCCGCCCTCCGGGATGCTCTCAATCAGCGGCGGGAACCTGAACCCTGCGTCGCGCAGCACGCGCCCAAGCGAGTGGTAGCTGTGCATGGCGTTGATTTTGCCCTGATTGGCCTGAATCACCGAGACGGTCAGTTTGCTCGTATCGATGGTCGCCTTTAGCGCCTCGATCTGCTCCTGATAGCGACGCTCCAGAATCTTCAGCCGCGCCTCTGTCCCGGTAAGCTGCGCCAGCTTGCGGTAGATCTCCGGCGCACCGCCGTCGAGGTGATCGATACTCACCGTCGGGGCAATTTTTTCCAGCTGCTCGACCGGCGTGTTGCGGGTCGGCTCGGTGATGATAAGATCCGGCTTCGCCGCGGCGATGGCTTCAATATCGATATCCGCGGTGCCGATGAATGTGATGTCGGAATTATCAAAATCGATGCCCGTCAGCATACCGCTGGAACGCAGAAAATGGCTGCCGTCCGGTCGGGTGCGGCCATGGCTGGCAACCGGCGGTACGCCAAGCTCGATCAGCGGAATGGTGATATCCAGGTCGTGCAGGGACACAATCCGCTTCGGGTTAACCGGCACCACCACGTTGCGGTTCAGGTCGTCAGTAAACGTCTGCGTTGGCTCTGCGGCTCCTACAGCAAAACCCACCAGCACCAGCATTGCAAAAAATACGCGCATTTTTATCCCCTAAAATCGATCCCGACGCTGCCAGAGCAGCAGCAGGAAAAACGGTCCGCCAATCAGTGAAATGACAATTCCCGCCGGCAGCTGCAACGGGAGAAATGCCAGCCGCCCGACGTTATCCGCCAGCAGCACCAGCAGCGCGCCCAGTACGGCACTTCCCGTCAGCAGTGCCGTTTGCCCTCCGCGCAGCAGCAGGCGCGCCATGTGCGGGGCAATCAGCCCGACAAAGCCGATACTCCCCACGCAGGAGACGCAGGCCGCGGTGAGCACCACGGGGGCAAACACGCGCAGCAGAGCGAGGCGTGAAGTCCGCACGCCCAGCCCCGTCGCAGTGTGGTTGCCGAGCAAGGCTACGTCTGCGGCGCGTGCGGTAAAGAGCAGCAGCGCAAACGCCGGCACTGTCCAGGCAGCAGCGATGCTGACCAGCGTCCAGCTTGCTGCATGCAGGCTCCCCGCCAGCCACAGCATCGCCGTCTGGACGTCGCGCACGTCGGCGGTCGTCATAAAGACCCCCATCGCGGCGGAAAACACCCATGACACGCCGATGCCGATCAGGATGAATCGCGGGCGCGAGATATCACGCGCCAGCGCCACTACCAGCAGCGCGGTCAGCAGCCCACCGGCCATGCCGATAAGTGGACGCCAGTACGGCCCCAATCCCGGAAACTGAAAAATCAGCAGCAGCACCGCCGCGCTACAGCCCTCTTTCACGCCGATAAGACCGGGGTCAGCAAGGCCGTTGCGGGTAATGGACTGCATGGCCGCCCCCGCCATGCCGAGCATCGCGCCGCACAGCACCGCCATCAGCAGGCGCGGCAGGCGGATATCCATCACAATGTAATGCGCATCCGCCGTCAGACGTTCAGGATAAAACAGCGCACGTCCGATGGCGGAAGCAGGAATGGGCAGCGAACCGTGCGTCAGGCCAAAACTTAGCAGCAGGAGAGCGGCAAGCGATAATACGGCCAGATACAGCAGCGCCCTCGGGCGAACCAGCGCCGAGAAGGAGAAAAATCGTACTGCCCTCAATCCAGCCCGGTTCATTTGAACATCCTTGACGCCATAAGGATAAAGACCGGCGCGCCGACCAGCGCAGTCATCACGCCGGTTGCCAGCTCATACGGCGTAAACAGCGTACGGGCGGCGATATCCGCCATCAGCAGAACCAGCGCCCCGCAGAGGGCTGAAAGCGGCACCATCACGCGCAGGTCCACCGATACCAGACGGCGAATCAGCTGCGGCACCACGAGTCCGATAAACCCGATCGGTCCGGCAACTGAAACCGCCGCGCCGCACAGCAGGGCGATGGCCAGCAGCGCGAGCAGGCGCGTTTTCAGCAGCGACACGCCAAGCCCCTGCGCCATTCTCTCGCCCAGCGCCAGCATGTTCAGCGACGGCGACAGCCAGAGCGCCAGCGCAAAACCCACGGCAGCGGCCCCCGCGGCGCTAGCGATCGTCTCGCCGATGACTCCCGCCACATCCCCCGCAAGCCAGGTCCGCACGGCCAGCAGCGTCTGTTCATCCAGAATCAACACCGTGGCGGTTATCGATGAGGCAAATGCCGACATTGCCACGCCGCACAGCGTGACCTTCATCGGCGTGAGACCGGTACGCCCGGATGAGGAGAACGTTAGCACCAGCAAAAAGAGCGCGGCGGCGCCAGCTGCGGCTATCAGAGGGCGGCCAAACGGCAGCGACAGCCCGAGGGCACTCGTCAGCACCACCGCCAGCGCCGCCCCTGCATTCAGCCCCAGGATATGCGGCTCGCCGAGCGGGTTGCGGATCACTGATTGCAGCAGCACGCCCGCGACGCCGAGCGCCGCGCCCGCCACCAGGGCGGCGCACAGCCGCATCAAGCGCAGCCTGACGATCACGCTATGCTCAAAATTGCGCGGGTCGAAGTGGAAAAATGCGTCTACTACCGTCCGGGGGGCGATAACGCGCGCCCCGATGCTCAGGTGCGCAATCGCGCCTGCCAGAAGCAGCAGCGTAAAGAGAATAAAGGCCACAGATGTGCGCATCATGGTTTGTCGTCAGCCTGACGGAACGGCATAAAGAACGGCTTGCCGGTCAGCGGGTTAACCGACATATGCACGTCGACGTCAAACACCGCTTTGATCAGCTCCGGCGTGCAGGCGTCGCCCTCATGCAGTACCCCCTCAACCTTTCCCTGACGTAAAAAGACCAGCGAATCACCGTAATTCACGGCGAAGTTGAGATCGTGCAGAACCACCACCACGGTGCGCCCGTGCCGGCGCGTCAGCGTGTGCAGTAGTTCGAGGATCTCCACCTGGTAGCGAAGATCGAGGTACGTCGTGGGTTCATCCAGCAGGATATAGGGCGTTTGCTGCGCCAGCACCATAGCGATCCAGCAGCGCTGGCGCTGGCCGCCGGACAGGCTTTCAACCAGATGATGGGCAAACTCTGCCGTTCCGGTCAGGCGTAACGCCTCTTCCACGGCCCGCTCGTCTTCCTCGCTCCACTGGCGCATCACGTTCTGCCAGGGGAAACGTCCGCGCGAGACCAGCTCAAATACGGTTAACCCTTCTGGAAGCAGCGGAGACTGCGGCAGGATCCCGAGCTGGCGGGCGACCGCTTTGGTTGGTTGCGAGTGGATGGCTTTGCCGTCCAGCACCGCGCTGCCGCCGAGCGGCTGAAGCAGCCGTGCGAGGGTACTTAACAGCGTCGATTTTCCGCAGCCGTTTGCGCCCACCAGAACAGTCATTTTCTGCTGGGGGATCGCAAGGGAGATATCATCAACGATGATTTTTTTCTGGTAACCCGCGGAGAGGTTCTCAAGAACCAGTCCCGGCTTTTTGATGTAGTGAGCCACGTGAACGCCAACGTAAGAAAAAAAACCAACAAATAAAAATAAAACTCATTCTCTTTTGTGAGTTTGCCGCCGCTCCATGTAGTAGTCAAGCGAAGATATACCCTGTAAATCCCAGGGATAATTGAGCGTCACCGCACAAATCAAAATTCATTTTTATTAATTATTTTCAATAGCTTAAAGAAGAAAGCGAAGCGTGTTAGCCAGAGAGAAACCTCTGTAGCGAAATTTTTATTTATTCCATTTACTACTACATGCCCTCATGCTTGAATGATTCTCAATTACAAGTCCGATGCCGTAGAGGCTAACGGACAGAGCGTAAGGGCAATGACTCACACATTCTTCCGCGAGCATTTCATCGCAGGATATTTTGGGAAAACAGATGTAATGGCTAAGTTCACACCTTCATTCGCCGGGGTAAAAGGGCGCGCGCTCTTTTCACTCCTGTTCATGGCGCCTCTGGTGCACGCAGCAGCAAAAGACGGTGAGACGCTTACCGTCACTGCCGATCCTTACGCTTCCACCGACGCCACCAGCGGCTATCAGCCCCTGAACACCTCCACCGCCACGCTGACCAACATGCCGATGCTGGACATCCCGCAGGTGGTCAATACCGTCAGCGATAAAGTGCTGGAAGACCAAAACGCGACCACGCTAGACGAGGCGCTGTATAACGTCAGCAACGTGGTGCAGACCAACACCCTGGGCGGCACGCAGGATGCCTTCGTGCGCCGTGGCTTCGGCGCAAACCGCGATGGCTCGATCATGACCAACGGCCTGCGCACCGTGCTGCCGCGCAGCTTCAATGCCGCAACCGAGCGCGTGGAGGTGCTAAAAGGCCCGGCCTCGACCCTTTACGGTATTCTCGACCCCGGCGGCCTGATTAACGTGGTGACCAAACGCCCGGAGAAAACCTTCGGCGGCTCGATTTCTGCCACATCAACCAGCTTTGGCGGCGGTAGCGGACAGTTTGACGTCACCGGTCCAATTGAAGGTACGCGTCTGGCCTATCGCCTGACGGGGGAGTATCAGGACGAGGATTACTGGCGTAATTTCGGCACCGAACGCAGCACCTTTATCGCCCCGTCTTTGACCTGGTTCGGCGATGATGCCACCGTGACCGTGCTCTATTCGCATCGCGACTATAAAACGCCGTTCGATCGCGGAACGATCTTCGATCTCAACACCAAAAAGGCCGTCGACGTCGATCGCAAAACCCGCTTTGATGAGCCATTTAACGTGACCGACGGTCAGTCCGACCTCGCTCAGCTTAACGCGGAGTATCGGCTCAACAGCCAGTGGACCGCGAAGTTCGACTACAGCTACAGCCAGGATAAGTACAGCGATAACCAGGCTCGCGTGATGGCCTACGATTCAAAAACCGGCAACCTGACCCGCCGCGTGGATGCGACCCAGGGTTCGACCCAGCGTATGCACACAACGCGGGCAGATTTGCAGGGGAACGTGGACATCGCGGGCTTTTACAATGAGATCCTGACCGGCGTGTCGTATGAGAATTACGATCTGCTGCGCACGGACATGATCCGTTGTAAGAACGTTAAGGATTTCAATATTTACAACCCGAGCTACGGCAGCCTCGGCAAGTGCACCACCGTCTCGGCAGCCGACAGCGATCAAACCATCAAGCAGGAGAGCTACTCCGCCTACGCGCAGGACGCGCTGTACCTGACCGATAAATGGATCGCCGTTGCCGGACTGCGCTACCAGTATTACACCCAGTACGCGGGCAAAGGCCGTCCGTTTAACGTCAACACCGACAGCCGCGACGACCAGTGGACGCCGAAGCTGGGCCTGGTATACAAGCTCACGCCGGCAGTCTCCCTGTTTGCCAACTATTCCCAGACGTTTATGCCGCAGTCGTCCATTGCGAGCTACATCGGCGACCTGCCGCCGGAAACGTCGAACGCGTATGAAATAGGCGCTAAATTCGACCTGTTCGACGGCATTACCGCCAACATCGCGCTGTTTGATATCCACAAGCGCAACGTGCTGTACACCGAGAGCGTCGGTGATGAAACCGTCGCCAAAACCGCGGGCCGCGTGCGCTCGCAGGGTGTCGAAGTGGATCTCGCCGGATCGCTGACCGAGAACACCAACATTATCGCCAGCTACGGCTATACCGATGCGAAGGTGCTGGAAGACCCGGACTACGCGGGCAAACCGCTGTCGAACGTACCGCGCCATACCGGCTCCCTGTTCCTGACGTACGATATTCACAATGCGTTTGCCGGGAATACGCTGACAATTGGCGGCGGCGGGCACGGCGTAAGCCGCCGCTCAGCGACTAACGGTGCGGATTATTATCTGCCGGGCTATTTCGTGGCGGATGCATTTGCGGCGTACAAAATGAAGCTGCAATATCCGGTGACGCTACAGGTGAACGTGAAGAATCTGTTCGATAAGACCTACTACACGTCGTCGATTGCGACCAACAACCTGGGCAACCAGATTGGCGACCCGCGTGAAGTGCAGTTTACGGTGAAGATGGAGTTTTGACGTAAAAAAGCCCGGTGGCGCTAACGCTTACCGGGCCTACGATCCTAACCCTCTCCCTGTGGGAGAGGGTTAGGGTGAGGGGACATCAGGCCTCTATATCCGCCATATCGCCTTTCTCCTGTAGCCAGTTACGTCGGTCTTCAGAACGTTTCTTGGCCAGCAGCATGTCCATCACGGCGTTGGTTTGCTGTTCGTCTTCATCGCTGATGGTCAGCTGCACCAGACGGCGGGTGTTCGGATCCAGCGTGGTTTCACGCAGCTGCATCGGGTTCATCTCGCCCAGCCCTTTAAAGCGCTGAACGTTCGGTTTGCCCTTCTTGCGTTTGAGCTGCTCCAGCACGCCCGCTTTCTCTTCTTCCGTCAGCGCATAGTAGACTTCTTTGCCAAGGTCGATACGGTACAGCGGCGGCAGCGCCACGTGGACGTGACCGTTTTTCACCAGCGTGCGGAAGTGCTTCACGAACAGCGCACAGAGCAGCGTGGCGATGTGCAGACCATCGGAGTCCGCATCCGCGAGGATACAGATCTTGCCGTAGCGCAGCTGGCTCAGATCGTCGCTGTCCGGATCGATGCCGATCGCCACGGAGATGTCGTGTACTTCCTGCGAGGCCAGCACTTCATCAGACGAGACCTCCCAGGTGTTGAGGATCTTACCCTTGAGCGGCATGATCGCCTGATATTCACGATCGCGCGCCTGCTTGGCCGATCCGCCTGCCGAGTCCCCTTCCACCAGGAACAGCTCGGTGCGGTTGAGATCCTGGGCGGTACAGTCCGCCAGCTTGCCCGGCAGCGCGGGGCCACTGGTCAGCTTTTTACGCACCACTTTCTTCGCCGCGCGCAGGCGACGCTGGGCGCTGGAGATGGCCATTTCAGCCAGCATTTCTGCGGCCTGAACGTTCTGGTTCAGCCACAGGGTAAACGCATCTTTCACCACGCCGGAGACGAACGCCGCACACTGGCGTGACGACAGGCGCTCTTTAGTCTGACCGGCAAACTGCGGATCCTGCATCTTCACGGAGAGCACGTAGGCGCAGCGGTCCCAGATATCTTCTGCGGAAAGCTTCACGCCGCGCGGCAGAATGTTGCGGTATTCGCAGAACTCGCGCATCGCATCCAGCAGCCCCTGACGCAGGCCGTTGACGTGCGTCCCGCCGAGCAGCGTTGGGATCAGGTTGACGTAGCTTTCCGTCAGCAGCTCACCGCCTTCCGGCAGCCACAGCAGCGCCCAGTCCACCGCTTCGGTGTCACCTTCGAAATTCCCGACGAACGGTTTTTCCGGCAGGGTCGGCAGGCCGTTAACCGCTTCGCACAGGTAGTCGTTCAGACCCTTTTCGTAGCGCCAGCTCTGTTCGGTGTTGTTTACGTGATCTTTAAAGGTGATTTCCACGCCCGGGCACAGCACCGCTTTGGCTTTCAGCAGGTGCGTCAGGCGAGAAACGGAAAAGCGTGGGCTGTCGAAGAAGCTTTCGTCAGGCCAGAAATGGACGCTGGTGCCGGTGTTGCGTTTACCGCACGTCCCGACGACCTGCAAATCCTGCACTTTTTCGCCGTTTTCAAACGCGATGTTATACACCTGGCCATCGCGACGAACGTTCACTTCCACGCGCTTTGACAGGGCGTTAACCACGGAGATCCCCACGCCGTGCAAGCCGCCGGAGAACTGGTAGTTTTTGTTGGAGAACTTACCGCCCGCGTGCAGACGACAGAGGATCAGCTCAACGGCGGGAACACCCTCTTCCGGATGGATATCTACCGGCATGCCGCGGCCGTCGTCGATAACTTCCAGCGACTGATCGGCGTGCAGGATAACGTCCACGCGTCTGGCATGGCCTGCCAGCGCTTCGTCCACACTGTTATCAATTACTTCCTGGCCCAGGTGGTTTGGGCGCGTCGTATCGGTGTACATCCCCGGGCGGCGGCGAACCGGCTCAAGCCCGGTGAGTACCTCAATGGCATCAGCGTTGTAGGTTTGCGTCATGATTTAAGCTAGCAATTCGCATTGATTGTCAGTGGCTGTGCAGTCCAAGAAAATCGACAATCTGGGTGAAATGATCTTCAAAGCCCGTGAAAGCATGGTTACCGCCCTCTTCTACAGTCTGGCGGCAGGATGCGTAATACGCCACTGCCTGGCGGTAATCCAGCACTTCATCTCCCGTCTGTTGCAGCAGCCAGATAAGATCGGGCGCTTCAAGCGGGTCGACCTGCATAACTTTGAGATCGTAAATATGGCGTGACTCTAGCACATATTGTTGGCCGGTGTAGGGGTTCTCGTTTTCGCCAAGAAAGTCCCTTAACAGCTCAAATGGCCGGACCGCCGGGTTGACGACGACAGCGGGTAACATAAAGCACTGCGACAGCCAGGTGGCGTAGTAGCCGCCGAGCGACGACCCGACAACGCCAAACGATTCGCCGCCGTGTTCAAGCACGATTGATTCCAGCATCTCTGCCGCATCCGCCGGATAAGGGGGCAACTGCGGAATAATCATCTCCACGTGAGGATGATTCGCGCTCAGCCACTGGCGAAGCTGCGTCGCTTTCGCCGATCGCGGTGAGCTGTTAAACCCATGCAGATAGAGAAGCGTCGACATCAATAGCCTTCCGAAGCGGTATCCGGGCGGAATTGAGCCCCAGCCAGACGGCAAACTTCGGTGGTCAGCGAGCCATCGGCATGCAGCTCCAGCCAACGCCAGCCCGGTGCGATGGTATCCAGCGTAAAGTTGGCGCAGTGCGGCTTAAACTGCACGCAGGTAGAGGGCGTCGCGAGCAGGCGGCGACCATTCCAGTCGAGATCCTGTTCCTGGTGAATGTGCCCGCACAGCAAATTTTTCACGCGCGGAAATTTCGCCAGTACGCCGTCCAGCGCCGCAGAGTTGCGTAAGCTGTGCTGATCGAGCCAGCTACAGCCCGCCGGCAGCGGGTGATGATGCAGCAACAGCAGCGTATTGCGATTCGGTTCGGCGGCCAGTTTTGTCTCCAGCCAGTCAAGCTGATAGTCGCTCAACTCACCGTGCGGAACGCCAAACACCTGACTGTCGAGGAGCAGAATTTGCCACTGGTCCCCCGCAAAGACACATTTTGCCGGTGAAATCCCCGCATCCTGAAGCGAACTGTACATAGCGGGTTGAAAATCGTGATTGCCCGGTAGCCAGACGCAAGGCACGCTAAAGCTCGCAATCCCTTCAGCAAAATGCTGATAGGCTGCGGAGGATTGATCCTGCGCCAGATCGCCCGTCGCGACGATCAGATCGCATGGCCGCTTTTCAGCATGGATCGCGTCAAGAACCGCCTGATAACTCTCCCAGGTGTTCACGCCCAGAAGCGTCTCATGCTTTTCGGCAAAAAGGTGGGTGTCGGTGATTTGTAATATCCTGACTGGCGCCCCACCAGCAACAGTCAGGTTCAACAGGCTTTCCAAATGGTGTCCTTAGGTAGGTTTATGACGCTAACAAACCGGAATCGCCATTGCTCCATGTGCTAAACAATATCTTAGCCAGTCGGCTAAAAACTGGTTAATTTGATGCTTTTCGTCGCGTTGATGCAACTTTTTATTCGGGTAATCATACCGCGCTTTAAAGCGAAAGATCTGCTGGCTTGAACACACTTCAGCGACCATCGCGTCATGATAAAGACGTACCGTCATCGACGGCAGGCTCCAGTAGCTGATGCTCGGCGCCGTTTGCTCAATCTCCACCAGCGTAGTGTAGCGCGTTGATTCTGTTATCGTTAACCGATACTGCGCGTTGCTCACCTGATAGCTCACCGTTTCGCCGGGCGCGTCGTTTCGCGGCAGCAGGCGGCGCAGCTGGGCGAAATTGGTTTCGCACAGGCGCATCATTTCTGGGAAGTCAGGTGTATAACGCTTCATTTTTTCCACTCGTGTCGTAATGTCTGATAATGCAGCTGTAGCCATTGCAGGGCGATGACAGACGCTGCGTTGTCGATTTTCCCCTCTTCTACCCACTGGTAAGCCTGCTCCCGACTCACCACATGAACCCGAATATCTTCGTTTTCATCTGCCAGACCGTGGATCCCTTCCGCTGTCTTGGCGTCCACTTCGCCCACCATAATAGATGAACGTTCCGTTGTCCCACCCGGGCTTGCCAGGTAGCTCAACACCGGTTTCGTCCGGCCGATCGCCAGGCCCGCCTCTTCCAGCGCCTCACGGCGAGCGACGTCTTCGACCGACTCACCTTCTTCGATCATCCCGGCCACCATCTCCAGCAACCACGGCGTATCGCTGGTATCATAAGCCGCAATACGCACCTGTTCGACCAGCACCACTTCATCACGCACTGGGTCATAGGGTAGCAACACAGCCGCATGCCCGCGCTCAAAAATTTCGCGTTTGATTTCACCGCTCATCTCACCGTTAAACAGACGATGCCTGAAACGGTAAAGTTCCATTGAAAAAAAACCGCTATAAAGCGTTTCTCGTGCAATAATTTCTACATCGTTTTTGGCGAAGGTGACAGGCACGTTTTCTGGTTTTTGCATCGGTCGAGTCCTGGTAGCAATGGTGATGAAATTGTGAATTTCAAGGCTGTTTGGCTGCCGTTTGTATGGCTATATGGTAGATTGGAGCAAATTACCGCCAGATGGCACGTTACGCCAACCTTTTGGTGTGGATGATTCTGTTAGAATCGGCAATTATTTTTAATTAGATCAGCGCTAATACTGCTTCACAACAAGGAATGCAAATGAAGAAATTGCTCCCCATCCTTATCGGCCTGAGCCTGACGGGCTTCAGTGCAATGAGCCAGGCAGAAAACCTGTTACAGGTCTACCAGCAGGCACGTCTGGGCAACCCTGATTTACGTAAATCAGCGGCCGATCGTGATGCTGCGTTTGAAAAGATTAACGAAGCACGTAGTCCACTGCTGCCGCAGTTAGGCTTAGGTGCAGATTATACCTACACTAACGGTTTTCGCGATAACAATGGCATCGATTCGAATGCCACCAGCGCCTCTTTACAGCTTACACAAACCCTGTTCGACATGTCCAAATGGCGGGAACTGAGCTTGCAGGAAAAGAGCGCCGGCATTCAGGATGTCACCTATCAAACCGATCAGCAGACGCTGATCCTGAATACCGCGACCGCCTATTTCCAGGTTCTGAGCGCGATTGACGCCCTCTCCTACACCGAAGCGCAGAAACAGGCGGTTTACCGTCAGTTAGATCAAACCACCCAGCGTTTTAACGTGGGCCTGGTCGCCATTACTGACGTGCAGAACGCCCGTTCACAGTACGATACCGTACTGGCTAACGAAGTGACCGCACGTAACAACCTCGACAACGCCCTGGAAGCACTGCGTCAGGTCACCGGTAACTACTATCCTGAGCTGGCCTCTCTGAACGTGGACAGTTTCAAAACGGACAAACCGCAGGCGGTTAACGCCCTGCTGAAAGAAGCGGAAAACCGCAACCTGACCTTGTTGCAGGCACGCCTGAGCCAGGATCTGGCGCGCGAGCAGATCCGTCTTGCACAGGATGGTCACCTGCCAACTCTGAGCCTGAGCGCCTCTACCGGCGTATCGGACACCAGCTACAGCGGGTCTAAAACGACCTCTCAGGCCTATGACGACAGCAACGTTGGCCAGAACAAAGTGGGTCTGAGCTTCTCTCTGCCGCTGTACCAGGGCGGGATGGTTAACTCTCAGGTTAAACAGGCGCAGTACAACTTTGTGGGTGCCAGCGAGCAGCTGGAAAGCGCACACCGCAACGTGGTGCAGACCGTGCGTTCTTCCTACAACAACGTAAATGCCTCTATCAGCAGCATCAACGCCTATAAACAGGCCGTCGTCTCTGCCCAGAGCTCACTGGATGCGAACGAAGCGGGTTACTCCGTAGGTACGCGTACCATCGTGGACGTGTTAGACGCAACGACCACGCTGTATAACGCGAAACAGCAGCTCTCCAGCGCACGTTATCAGTATCTGATTAACCAGCTGAACATCAAGCAGGCGCTGGGTACGCTGAACGAGCAGGATCTGCAAATGCTGAACAGCACGCTGGGCAAACCGGTCCCTACGTCGCCTGACAGCGTCGCGCCGGAAAATCCACAGCAGGATGCCGCCGTTGATAATTTAACCCCTAACAGCAGCGCCCCGCTTGCGCAGCCAGCGGCAGCGCGTAGCACCGCACCTGCCAGCAGCGGTACGAATCCGTTCCGTCATTAAGCCTTGCCCGATGGCGCTGAGCTTATCGGGCCTACTTAACCGTAGGCCGGGTAAGCACAGCGCCACCCGGCGCAAAATCACACCTGAACGTAAGCCAACGTAAAGATCCCCCGCATTTCGCCCCTCTTCGCTTCATTTTCAACCACTCATCCTCTATCCTGAGCGTTATTACCACTGGGTCCTGGAAGACAAATATGAAACGGACAAAAACGATGAATCACGCGTCGTTCCGCAAAAGCTGGAACGCACGCCACCTGACACCTGTCGCGCTGGCGGTCACCGCCGTCTTTATGCTGGCAGGCTGTGAGCAAAACGACGAAACGGTTTCGCTGTATCAAAACGCCGACGACTGCGCGAGCGCAACCGGTAAAGCCGCTGAGTGTACGACGGCCTATAACAACGCCCTCAAAGAAGCGGAACGTACCGCGCCGAAATATGCCTCTCGCGAAGACTGTGTAGCCGAATTCGGTGAAGGCCAGTGCCAGCAGGCACCTGCTCAGGCGGGTATGGCACCGGAAAACCAGGCGCAGGCACAGTCCAGCGGCAGCTTCTGGATGCCGCTGATGGCGGGTTATATGATGGGCCGTTTGATGAGCGGCGGTGCGGGCTACCAGCAGCAGCCGCTGTTTAGCTCCAAAAACCCGAACAGCCCGGCCTACGGTAAATACACCGATGCCACCGGCAAGGGTTACGGTGCTGCAACGCCAGGCCGTACGATGACCGTACCGAAAACCGCAATGGCGCCGAAACCAGCCACCACCAGCACCATTACCCGTGGCGGCTTTGGTGAGTCTGTTGCCAAACAAACCACCATGCAGCGTAGTGCGACCGGCTCCTCAACTCGCTCAATGGGCGGCTGATCATGGAACGAGTCAGTATTGTTGAGCGCCCGGACTGGCGCGAAAAAGCCACCGAATACGGTTTCAACTTTCACACCATGTACGGCGAGCCGTACTGGTGTGAAGATGCTTACTATAAGCTCACGCTCGCTCAGGTCGAAAAGCTTGAAGAGGTAACCGCAGAGCTGCACCAGATGTGCCTGAAGGTAGTAGAAAAAGTCATCGACAGCGATGAGCTGATGACCAAATTCCGCATTCCGAAGCACACCTGGAGTTTTGTTCGTCAGTCCTGGAAAACGAACCAGCCTTCGCTCTACTCTCGCCTCGATCTGGCATGGGATGGCGTGGGTGAACCGAAGCTTTTAGAAAACAACGCGGATACACCAACCTCTCTGTACGAAGCCGCGTTCTTCCAGTGGATCTGGCTGGAAGATCAGGCGAATGCCGGAAACTTGCCCGAAGGCAGCGACCAGTTCAACAGCCTTCAGGAAAAGCTGATTGAGCGTTTCGTCGAACTGCGTGAACAGCACGGTTTCAACCTGTTGCACCTCGCCTGCTGCCGCGATACCGAAGAAGATCGCGGTACGGTTCAGTATTTGCAGGACTGCGCAGCCGAAGCGGAAGTGGCGACGGAATTCCTCTATATCGAAGATATCGGTTTAGGTGAAAAAGGTCAGTTTACGGACATGCAGGATCAGGTCATCAGCAACCTGTTCAAGCTCTATCCGTGGGAATACATGCTGCGGGAAATGTTCTCTACCAAACTGGAAGACGCCGGCGTGCGCTGGCTGGAACCGGCCTGGAAGAGCATTATCTCCAATAAAGCCCTGCTGCCGATGCTGTGGGAGATGTTCCCGAATCACCCGAACCTGCTGCCTGCTTACTTTGCTGAAGATGATTTCCCACCGATGGAGAAATACGTCGTTAAGCCAATCTTCTCCCGTGAAGGGGCAAACGTCTCGATTATCGAAAACGGTAAAACGCTGGAAGCGGTTGAAGGGCCGTACGGTGAAGAAGGGATGATCGTCCAGGCGTTTTATCAACTGCCGAAGTTTGGCGACAGCTATACGTTGATCGGCAGCTGGCTTATTAACGATCAGCCTGCCGGGATTGGCATTCGCGAAGATCGCGCGCTGATTACGCAGGATCTGTCGCGTTTCTACCCGCATATTTTCGTCGAGTAAGACTTGCCCGGTGGCGCTACGCTTACCGGGCCTACGCTCAATATGTAGGTCGGGTAAGGCGAAGCCGCCACCCGACATGTTTTTACCCCACCTGCACCGACAGCATACTCAAGCTCCCCATCTCAATACCGTCGACCGGGATTGTAATAACCTCCTGACCATCCCACGCGCCTAGTACATACAGCAATGGCAAGAAGTGTTCCGGCGTCGGGTTAGAGAGCGAACCGCCGTCGTGATCCAGATAGTTCACCAAAGGGTGTCGTTCGGCCGGCCCTTGCCAGGTCAGGTTGTCTTTTACATAGTCATTAAAGGCTGTTGCCCAGGGGTACGGCGTATTTTCACCGTGCCAGCGTACCGTACGCAGATTGTGTACCACGTTGCCACTGGCAATCAGCATGATGCCCTCATCACGAAGCGAAGCCAGCTTACGCCCCATCTCCATGTGCCAGGCAGCCGGTTTGGTGCTGTCGATACTCAGTTGCACCATCGGGATATCGGCATCCGGATACATTTTGATCAACACCCCCCATGAGCCGTGGTCAAAGCCCCAGGCTTCTTTGTCCAGCGCAACCGGAACAGGGGCGAGCAGATCAACGAGCCGCTGCGCCAGCTCGGGGGAGCCCGGAGCAGGATAATGCGTGTCATACAGCGCCTGCGGAAAGCCGCCAAAATCATGAATCGTTTTTGGCGCTTCCATGGCCGTCACACCGGTACCCCGGGTAAACCAGTGCGCAGAGACCACCACAATTGCCTTCGGACGCGGTAACGTCTCACCCAGTTGACGCCAGGCGCGGGTATAGACGTTATCTTCCAGGACGTTCATTGGGCTGCCATGGCCTAAAAACAGTGCTGGCATACGAGAAGAAGACATGGTGATATCCTTAGAGGAGGTGGCAATGTGATGGGCCTACATTACGCGCATTCAGGTGAAGATGAACGCAGATAACCGTGAAGATCATCATCAGGAAATTTGAATGTCAGATATCGCTTAAGGAGAATGCATGTCAGTACCGTTGATTTTGACCTTACTCGCGGGCGCCGCAACCTTTATCGGTGCGTTCCTCGGGGTACTCGGGCAAAAACCCTCTAATCGCCTTCTGGCCTTCTCGCTGGGTTTCGCCGCCGGGATCATGCTGCTTATCTCGCTGATGGAGATGCTGCCCGCCGCGCTTCACACCGAAGGTATGTCGCCTGTTCTGGGCTATGGCATGTTTATCATTGGACTGCTGGGTTATTTTGCGCTTGACCGTATTCTTCCTCACGCGCACCCGCAGGATTTAATGCAAAAAAGCGTTACCCCCATCCCGGGCAATATCAAACGCACGGCCATTCTGCTGACGCTGGGTATCAGCCTGCATAACTTTCCGGAAGGTATCGCCACCTATGTCACGGCCAGCAGCAACCTGGAAATGGGTTTTGGTGTGGCGCTGGCCGTGGCTTTGCACAATATTCCTGAAGGACTTGCCGTTGCCGGGCCCGTTTATGCCGCCACGGGTTCAAAACGTACGGCTGTCTTTTGGGCGGGTATCTCCGGGATGGCTGAAATTCTCGGCGGCGTGCTGGCGTGGCTGATCCTCGGTAGCCTCGTCTCCCCGATTGTGATGGCTGCGATTATGGCTGCCGTGGCCGGGATTATGGTCGCGCTCTCTGTCGATGAGCTGATGCCGCTGGCGAAAGAGATCGATCCCAACAATAACCCCAGCTACGGCGTACTGTGTGGAATGTCAGTGATGGGGATGAGTCTGGTACTGCTGCAAACGGCCGGTATTGGCTAAGAATTTATGCCTCCGTTTTATACGGAGGCTATATATTATTCAAAAAAACAATCCTATATATTTCACCTATAATAACCTGAAAAATATAGTCCTGTTAAAATCCCGAAAAACCACGCCTCTTAAGATAGCCTGCAAATATTAATTAAAACCATCTAAAAATATATTTAAGTCATGTTAATCGCGTCTCCCCACCCCAATTCGTATACTTCGCGAGTATTCTGAAATTAATATTCACATTATGAATCACTCTGAAAAAGGATATTTTCATGTATATGGGTAAAAAACTACTGTTAGCGACGGCTATGGCAGTCATTGTATCGGGTGCTGCTTTTGCAGATGATCAAGGCTCAGGAAAAATCACATTCAAAGGTATTGTTATTGACGCACCGTGCAGTATCGCACCAGACAGCGTTGATAAAGAAGTCGATCTGGGTGAAGTGACCACGGCTGTTATCAACGCCAACAAAAAATCTACCCCGGTACCGGTCGATATCAATCTGGAAAACTGCCAGCTTGACGATCCGGCAGACGAGACCGACACGCCAATTACCAAAGTGGATGTGACCTTTACCAGCGCAGCGACAGACGCGGCGGATACCAGCCTGATGAGCAACACCTATGCAAGCGGTGCGCAAAACGTGGGGGTGCGTCTGCTGGATAACGCGGAGTCTGCTATCACGCTGGGAGAGGCCAACGAGGTTGAGTTGCTGGCGGGTTCAACCACCCAGACGCTGCATTTCAAAGCGGTTATGGAAGTCCCTACAGGTAAAACTGCGACGGCAGGCCAGGTTGAAGCCACGGCTAACTACGTCCTGATGTACAAATAATTCTGTTACGTCACGGCACCAGCCGACTGGTAATTCATACCGGTCGGCACTCTCTATTTACTCGAGTAACAGGATGATGACATACAAATTACAATGGATAATCATCATTGCGTCCCTGTTAATGACGAAAGTTGCCTCTGCCACCGAGTTTAATATAAACGCCATCGATAAAGATCAGCGCGGCAGCGTCGATTTATCACTGTTTAAAGATCAAATATCGGTTACGCCGGGAAGCTATTTCGTTACGGTTGCCGTCAATGATATTCCGCTGGCAAATGGCTGGCAGCTTCGCTGGCGAGAAATAAATAACGCCGTTCAGGTCTGTATTCCCCCCGAGCTGGTCGATACCTTTGCGTTGCAGGATGACGTTCGCCACGCTTTGCCTGAGAAAGAGGGATGCGTTGATTTCTCCGCCAGACCCGACATCCGATTTACTTTTGAGCAAGGCAGCCAGACCCTGAAAGTGACCATCCCCCAGGCGTGGCTGCAATACCGTGCGGTTGACTGGATGCCGCCATCCACCTGGGACATCGGCGTGCCGGGCGTACTGCTGGATTACAATCTTTTTGCCAGCCATTATCAGCCCAATAGCGGCAGCAACAATGACAACGCCAATACCTATGGCACCGCCGGCGCGAACATGGGCGCGTGGCGGCTACGCAGCGATTACCAGTACACGCAAAGCCATACTGACGCAGGCTCGGAGCATAATGGACGTTTTTCACGCGTGTATATGTTCCGCCCTCTGCCCTCGATCGGTGCGAAACTGACGTTGGGTGAAACGGATTTCCAGTCCGCAATTTTTGACGCCTTTACCTACACCGGCGCATCGCTAATCAGCGATGAACGTATGCTGCCATGGTCGCTGCGCGGCTATGCCCCGCAGATTACCGGGATAGCGCAAACCAACGCCACGGTAACCGTAAGCCTTGCCAATCGCGTGATTTACCAGAGTAAAGTGCCGCCAGGTCCTTTTGTTATTCAGGATCTTAACCAGTCGGTTCAGGGCACGCTGGACGTCAAAGTCACGGAAGAGGATGGACGCGTCAGCACCTTCCAGGTCTCGGCCGAATCCGTACCATTTTTAACGCGCAAGGGTCAGGTGCGCTACAAGCTCGCGGCGGGTAAAGCGCGCCAGGGCGCCTCCCATGACGTTGAAGATAACGCCTTCATGAGCGGCGAATTTTCCTGGGGCATGCTGTCGCACACCTCCCTGTATGGCGGTACGCTGGCCGATGGCGACCGCTATCGTTCCGTCGCTGCCGGAATCGGCCAGAATATGGCCTGGCTGGGGGCGCTCTCTTTTGACGTCACGCAGGCCACCAGCCAGCTGCCACACCAGCGCAGCCAGACGGGTTACAGCTATCGCATTAACTACAGCAAGCGTTTCGATACCACCGGCAGTCAGCTTACGCTCGCCAGCTACCGCTACTCAGATCCACAGTTTTTGAGCTACGCCCGCTACCTTGATTATGACGACGGTGACCGCCAGTCGGAAAAACAAACCCTGAGCGTGACGGCAAGCCAGTACATTTCGGCGTTATCCCTGAACCTGTACGTCAATATGCTGCGTCAGACATGGTGGAATGATTCACCCTCCACGACCGGCAGTATCACGGCGGGCTACAACTTTGATATGGGCCGCTGGAAGAACCTTGGCGTAACCCTGTCCTGGAGTAAAACGCATTACGATGAGAAAGACGAAAGTGACGATACTCAGTTCTATCTCTCGCTCAGCGTACCGCTCGATCCCGATCATCGACTTAACTATGACCTGCGTAACCGCGACACGCTGAGCCATAACGTGTCGTGGTACGACACGTCGGATCGCAATAACACCTGGGGCGTTTCCGCGGGCGCGGAGAGCGGGAAGCCAGACTCCGGGGCGCAGTTCAGCGGGAATTATCAGCATTATTCTGCGTACGGCGATCTTAATCTCTCCGGCAGCTATAAAGCTGACGAATATAACTCCCTCAGCGCAAGCTGGAGCGGTTCCTTCACCTCAACGGTGAAAGGCGCCGCGCTGCACCGGCGCAGCTACGGTAATGAACCCCGCGTAATGGTCAGCACCGACGGGGTAGGCAATATCCCGCTGAACATGTCGCGAGATGAGACCAACCGTTTTGGCATCGGCGTTTTACCGTCATTCTCCAGCTATTCCCCCTCCAGCGTGCAGATCAATATGAACAACCTTCCGGATGGCGTGGACGTGGACAACCGCGTCGTGACCTCAACCTGGACTGAGGGGGCCATTGGTTTTCGTCAGATTGCCACGCGTGCAGGTCGGGACGTGGCAGGTGTTCTGCGGATGTCATCAGGAACGCCACCGCTCGGGGCGATTGTTCGCCTGGAAGCAAACGATTTGCAGGTTGGGATGGTGGCCGATGAAGGCCACGTCTGGCTCGGCGCCGTTGAGCCAGAACAGCAGTTTCGCGTGACATGGGGCGACAACCAACAGTGTCGCTTCTCGTTACCTTCTCACTTAGAAAACAGTATGCAGTTGATACTGCCGTGTCAGTAAGAAATCATCATGAAATTAACGCCGATTAAAAGCCTGTGCCTGATGCTAATCAGCACAGCATTTACCACCCATGCGGCCATTAATCTGGACCGCACGCGCATTGTTTTTCCAGAAAGCGACAAGGCCAGCAGCCTGAAAGTGGACAACCAGAGCAAGGCGCTGCCTTATCTGGCGCTCTCCTGGATTGAAGATGAAAAGGGGCATAAAGAAGATGCGCACTTTATGGCGCTTCCCCCCATTCAACGTATCGAAGCGGGCGCCTCGTCGCAGGTAAGAATTGTTAAACAAGCCGCCACCCGCCAGTTGCCAAAAGACAGGGAATCGCTGTTTTATTTCAACCTGCGTGAAGTACCGCCAAAAAGCATCAGCGCCAGCGAGGAGCGCAGCGTGATGCAGGTTGCCATGCAGAGCCGAATCAAGCTGTTCTGGCGTCCGGAAGCGATTAGCAAAAAATCCGGCGAACTGGCTGAAATGCGCATGGAAATTACCGCCAGCGCGAAAGGACTCACGGTCCACAACCCTACGCCGTACTACATCACGCTGGCGTGGCTGAGCAAAAATGCCAAAACCATGCTGCCGGGTTTTGACAGTCTGATGATTGCGCCTTTCGCCACGGCAACCGCCTCTACCGGTGATTACCACGGTAGTTATTACAGCATCGGCTATATCGACGATTACGGCGCCCTAAAAAAAGTCGACGTGCAGTGCACCGGAACGGCGCTATGTAAACTTACCGAACGGAAAATCGATAAAGATGCAAAAGCTCGCTAGTTTCCTGTTTACACTGCTGCTTTCAGCGCTGCCTTTGAAAGATGCGCTGGCGCTTAACTGCTATCTGGGTGGATCTGGCGGCCCCGTCGAGGAGACAAAAACGATCACCCCTTTTGCGATACCCAGCAACGCTCAGGTTGGTCAAAAAATATGGGAGTCTGATGACATTAAAATTCCGGTGACGTGTGATAACAACGTCACGAGCAATTTTGAGCCGGAAGATGTCTTTGCATGGGTGAACCCTTATCCTGCCGCAACCGATCCCTATTATGAACTGGGCGTCACCTATGAAGGCATAGATTACGATGCCACGGGCCAGCCCAACGGCGTGGATACCCGCCAGTGCCTGGACAACGATAACATCACCATTTACACCGCGGATCAAATCCGCCAGATGGGTTGGGAGAATCGCATCTGCTCCGGCAATCCGGATGATATCCATATTTCACGCACGTTCGTCGCCCGATTACGACTTTTCGTGCGAATTAAGGCTATGCCGCCACATGGTTATATCAGTTCGCTCAGCGATTACATCGTTGTGCAGTTTGACGGTAAGGGTGGCGTTAATCAGATGGCCGACGCGAAGAACCTCAAGTATCACATCAACGGACTGCAAAACATTACGGTGCTTGATTGTGGAGCGACGTTTAGCATTTTCCCTGAAAATCAGGAGATCGACTTCGGCGCCTTCAGCGCGCGCGACATTGTGAATCAGCAGACGCGTATGCGCACGTTTTCAATACGAACCACCAAAGTGCAGGATGCCCAGTGCTCGGACGGATTTAAGATGGACTCGTCGTTTTACACAACCGAAACGCTTAGCGCAGACGACACCGCAGTACTGATAGGGAATGGGTTAAAGCTGCGTATTCTTAACGGAACGGAGCCTTACACCTTTAACCAGTACAAGGAGTACGCCGATTTTACGGGCGATAAGATGAATGTTGAGCAAAACTACACGGCTGAACTTTCACGGGAGGAAGGGAAAGCGATTCAGTCCGGGCCGTTTGAAACCGTGGTACTGTTCAAAATTAACTACCACTAGAAACAACAAAGCCGGGTTTCCCCGGCTTTTTCACATCAGCATGTTCAGCTGGCTTTGCGCTCGTGCGCGCGGCGGTACTCAACCAGATCTTCAATCGTCACCACTGGCATATTGTGCAGACGCGCAAAGGTGATGCACTCCGGCGCGCGCGCCATGGTGCCATCATCGTTGGTCAGTTCGCACAGCACGCCTGCGGGTTTGAAGCCAGCCAGCGTCACCAGATCGATGGTCGCTTCGGTATGACCACCACGGGTCAGCACGCCGCCCGGCTGCGCGCGCAGCGGGAAGACGTGACCAGGGCGGTGCAGATCGGATGGTTTCGCACCATCAGCAATCGCTGCACGCACGGTAGTCAGGCGGTCAGCCGCCGACACACCGGTGGTTACGCCATGCGCTGCTTCAATGGTCACGGTGAAGCCGGTACCAAAGGCGCTGGTGTTGTTTTCAACCATCATCGGCAGATCAAGCTGCTTGCGACGGTCTTCGGTGATGCACAGGCATACGATGCCGCTACCGTGACGGATGGTCAGCGCCATCTGCTCAACGGTCATGTTCTCGGCGGCAAAAATCATGTCGCCTTCGTTTTCACGGTTTTCATCATCAAGCACCATCACACCGCGGCCTTCGCGCAGTGCATCCAGTGCATGTTCAACACGTTGAGTTGAAGTGCCAAAAGAGGAAAGTAGCGTCTGATTCATGGTAAAAAAACCTCATTAACTTTATGGTTACCAGAATCAGGGCAGTCTTAGGAGCGCCGTACTAGCGGCAAAAAAATAACGTGAGCGGGCCATGCCCGACTGGATCGTTACTCTCTCCCATCCGGACTCTAACCGTCGGCCCCGGAATTACACCGGATCTGCTGACCTTTGAGAATTCACCCAAAGCGCTCGCGGGCTTTCAGCGTTAAGCTGATTTACCGCCGGTGGGGAATTTCGCCCCGCCCTGAGAATAAGCGAGATAACTATAACGCTATTGATTACCCTGGGCAATGCATAAGCTTCAAACAATTTTGTTTAACCCACGGCATGACGCGCTACAATAGGCACTAACACCTTTTCATCAAGGGAAACGACAATGATTGACCCAAAGAAAATTGAGCAGATCGCGCGTCAGGTTCATGAGTCCATGCCGAAAGGTATTCGTGAGTTTGGTGATGACGTTGAGAAGAAAATCCGCCAGACGTTGCAGGCACAGTTGGTTCGCCTTGATTTAGTCAGCCGCGAAGAGTTTGATGTGCAGACTCAGGTGCTGCTGCGCACCCGCGAGAAACTGGCGCTGCTGGAACAGCGTCTGAGCGAGCTGGAGAGCCGCAATGCGCCGGAAGAAGTGAAGCCAGCGCCAGCTATTCCACCGGTGGATGACCAGGCATAAGTGCGGCCTGCTGTGCCCGGTGGCGGCTACATGAACGCGTAGGTCGGGTAAGGCGCAGCCGCCACCCGACATAAAAAAACGGGCCTGTTGGCCCGTTTTTTACTGACTGTCTTTCTGGATCTTCTTAATGATGTTGGTGGTTGAACACCCGTCCTCAAAGTTGAGCACCATCACTTCACCACCATTTGCCCAGACCTCTTCGCTACCTGCGATTTGCTCTGGTTTGTAATCACCGCCCTTCACCAGCAGGTCAGGCAGAATTCCGGCAATCAGGCGCTGCGGGGTGTCTTCTTCAAATGAGACCACCCAGTCCACCGCTTCCAGCGCGCCGAGCACGATCATGCGCTGCTCCAGCGGGTTCACCGGACGCGTTTCACCCTTCAGACGTTTGGTTGAGGCATCACTGTTGACCGCCACAATCAGGCGATCGCCCAGCTTACGCGCATTCGCCAGATACGAGACATGACCCGCATGCAGGATGTCGAACACGCCGTTAGTCATCACCACTTTTTCACCGCGTTTGCGCGCGGCAGCAACGGCCACTTTCAGCTCGTCTTCGGTCATGACGCCAAAGCCGGTATCCGCACGCCCACGCACCGCGTTTTCCAGCTCGATTGGCGAAACGGTGGAGGTCCCGAGTTTACCAACGACCACGCCCGCCGCGGCGTTCGCGAAGTAGCACGCTTCTTCCAGGGAGTTACCCGCCGCCAGCGTCGCCGCCAGCACGCCAATCACCGTATCACCGGCACCGGTCACGTCGTACACTTCCTGCGCCTGGGTTGGCATATGCAGCGGCGCCTTGCCCGGTTGCAGCAGCGTCATGCCCTGCTCGGAACGGGTCACCAGCAGCGCAGACAGCTCGAAATCAGCGATGATTTTCATGCCGCGCTCAACCAGCTCTTCTTCAGTTTTGCACTTGCCCGCCACCGCTTCGAATTCAGAGAGGTTTGGCGTCAGCAGGGTTGCGCCGCGATAGCGCTCGAAATCGGTGCCTTTCGGATCGATCAGCACCGGTACGCTGGCTTTACGCGCCAGCTGGATCATGGTCTGCACGCTCGCCAGCGCGCCTTTGGCATAATCAGACAGCACCAGCGCGCCGATATTACCCAGCGCCTGGCTAATACGCTCGTGTAGCGGCTCAGGATCAACGCCTTCGAATCCTTCTTCGAAATCGAGGCGGATCAGCTGCTGATTACGCGACAGGACGCGAAGCTTGGTGATGGTTGGGTGGGTCGGAACAGAAACGAAGTCGCACTTCACGTTCACGTCCGCCAGCGACTGACTCAGGGCACGCGCCGCATCGTCAATGCCGGTCAGGCCCACCAGACGCGAATGCGCGCCCAGCGAGGCTATGTTCATCGCCACGTTTGCCGCGCCGCCTGGACGCTCTTCAATGGTGTCGACCTTAACTACCGGCACCGGCGCTTCCGGAGAGATACGGCTGGTCGGCCCATACCAGTAGCGATCCAGCATCACATCACCGACAACCATAACTCCAGCACGTTCAAACTCTGGCAGTGTTACTTTCATTCCTGACTCCAGAAAGATTCACAATTTGCGCGCGATAATATCACACTTGTTTTGTTACGCACGGTTCCACCAGCCACTTCTGCCAGCTTGTGGTCACCTGCGCGCGTTCATCGGCGAAACAGTCCAGCGCCACATGGCCCGGCTGTTCCTGTAAGGCCAGATGGTGCAACTCATCACGCAGCGTGGTGTAGGCGCGGGTTAATGCCTGCGCCTCCTGCTCATCCATAATGTCGTTCTGTGCCAGCAGTTCCAGTATGCGCACGTTATCCGACCAGCGGGTCAGCTTCGGCTTATCGTGCGCGTGCAGCAGCACCAGGTACTGAGTGATAAACTCGATATCGGTAATGCCGCCTTCATCGGCTTTAATATCAAAGCGATCGCGATGTTTGTTGCCAAGGTGCGCGCGCATCTTCTCCCGCATTTCCCGCACTTCGGTTTGCAGCGTACTGCCCTCGCGCGGGGTCGTCATGACCGCCTTGCGGATCGCATCGAACTGCGTTTTGAGCTGCGGATCGCCGTATACCACGCGGGCGCGCACCAGCGCCTGATGCTCCCACGTCCAGGCTTCGTTCTTCTGATAGTCGGCGAAAGCCTCCGTCGAGGTGACCAGCATGCCTGCCGCGCCGGACGGGCGCAGACGCGCATCCACTTCATACAGAATGCCGGATGAGGTGCGGGTGCTGAACAGGTGCATAATGCGCTGGGCCAGACGCAGGTAGAACTGCCGCCCGTCAATCTCACGTTCGCCGTCGGTCATGACGTCTGCCGGACAGTCGTGGAGGAAAATCAGATCCAGATCGGAGCTGTAGCCCAGCTCCCAGCCGCCCAGCTTGCCGTAACCCACCACCGCAAAACCGCGGCCTTCGCGCTCTGCAAGGTGTTTCGGCTGCCCGTAGCGGGCCACCATCTGCACCCACGCCTGATGGACAACCGCGTCGATGATCGCTTCCGCCAGCCAGGTTAAGTGATCGCTCACTTTCATTACCGGCAGGGTACCGGCGATATCTGCCGCCGCCACGCGCAGCATCTGCGCCTGCTTAAACTGACGAAGCGCCTCAAGCTGTTGCTCTTCGTCCTCTTCCGGTACGCGCAGCAGATACTGACGCAGCTCGTCGCGGTAGGCATCCGTCGCCGTCGGCTGATACAGCGTATTCGGGTCGAGCAGTTCGTCCAGCAGCAGCGGATAACGCGCCAGCTTGTTCGCCACCATCGGCGAGGCGGCGCAGAGAGAAATCAGGTGCTTCAGCGCGCCGGGAAACTCGCTTAACAGTTCAAGGTAAGTGGTACGCGTGACGATCCCGCTCAGCAGCGGCATCATGCGCGACAGCGGCACCGGCGCATCCTCGCGGGAGCAGACATCGCTCAGCAGATGCGGCATCAGATGATCCAGCACCTGACGACCACGTGGGCCAATGGCGCGTTTGTTCAGTTCGAAGCGGAAATCGGCAATCAGCGCCACCACGCGATGGCGGGCATCGTCGCTTAAGTGCGCCAGCACCGGCGTGGTGTCATCTTCCTGGAGCGCGTCCTGCCACAGCTCGCGCCAGTGCTCGGAGAGCGCATCGTCCTGCGATTCACTTTCGTCGTCGCCGATCAGATCGTTAAAGATGCGGCGCACGCCCGCCATTTGCGCTTCCAGCCGTTCCGTCAGCGCCGCCCAGTCATCCACCCGCATCCCCCAGGCCAGACGCGCCCGGTTCAGCTCGTCGCCCGGTAACGTCTGGGTCTGTTCGTCGTTGATACTTTGCAGCAAATTTTCCAGACGACGCAGGAAGAGATAAGAGTCACGCAGCGTTTGCGCATCGCCTTCCGGCAGCAGATGCAGCTGCTCGATAGCGCTCAGCGTCGGCAGCAGCGAGCGGGATTGCAGAGAAGGTTCACGCCCGCCGCGTATCAGCTGGAAGACCTGGACGATAAATTCGATCTCACGAATACCGCCCGCGCCGAGCTTGATGTTGTCCTTCAGGCCACGGCGACGCACCTCGCGGGCAATCATCCCTTTCATATTTCGCAGGGACTGGATCACGCTGAAGTCGATGTAGCGGCGGAACACAAACGGGCGCAGCATGGCGCGCAGCTCGTTGGCCCAGGCATCGTCGCTGTCACCCATGATCCGCGCTTTGACCATCGCGTAACGCTCCCAGTCGCGACCCTGCTCCTGGTAATAATCTTCCAGCGCGGCAAAGCTCAGCACCAGCGGACCGCTGTCGCCAAACGGACGCAAACGCATATCCACGCGGTAGACAAAACCATCCTGGGTGGGCTGATCCAGTGCCTTAATCAGCCGCTGCCCCAGGCGAGTAAAGAACTGGGCGTTGTCCAGCTCGCGACGACCGCCGCGCGTGGAGCCGTTCTCCGGCCAGGCAAAAATCAGATCGATGTCTGAGGAGAAATTAAGCTCGCAGCCGCCCAGCTTGCCCATCCCCAGAATCAACAGCGGTTGCGGAACCCCGGCTTCGCTGCACGGCGTGCCCCACTCTTTACAGCAGGCGGCGTAGAGCCAGTCCCGCGCGGCGACAATCAACGTCTGCGCCAGCTCGCTCAACTGCTGCAAGGTACTCTCTTCGCTCACCAGCTCCAGCGCCTGCGCCCAGGCAATGCGTACCATCACCCGGCGGCGGAACTGACGCAGTACGCGCATCAGCGTGGCTTCGTCTGCCACCTCTGCCAGCGCGGTTTGCAGCCAGCCAGCATAATGCCGCCACTCGTCAGCCTGCGGCGGCGCGCTTTCCAGCTCTGCCAGCCAGTCCGGGTTGGCGCTGACGCTCTCCTGCACAAAATCACTGAACGTGAGCACGCTTTTCGCCTGCTCGCTTAACGATGACGCGGGTAACGACTCAGGCAGGCGTTCGCAAACGGTCTGCCAGTGCTGCTGTAACTGCGAAGAAAGCGGCATATCAGGGGTTCCTTGCCAGAATTAACGTTTTCCGCTGTGCAGCCAGTACGGATCCTGCGAAATGGCCTCGTTGCGGAAATGCTCGATTTCGATCTGCTGACGGGTCTCGATGGCATGCTTCAGCCCCTGCCAGTTCTCCAGCCAGGCCTGCGCCTTCACGCCCTCATACGCACCTGACAGCAGCAACATGCTGTCAATGTTACGCGCCAGGCGGGGAAGCTGATCGCCATACTGGTCGCCCAGCGGATGCGCAAAGGTGGTTCTCAGCTCGGCCGCGTGACGGGAGAGGTGGATATCCGCAAAACGTTTGAAGTTTTCCGCAATTTTGGTCTGCCCTTTCGCATCGAGGAACGTGCGCCAGCCGCGCGTCACCAGAAACTCGGTCAGCGCCAGTTTCGCGCCGGCGTTTTGCGGGCTGTAGATCGCCGTTTGTGCCGACACGTCGGAAAGCATCAGCGTTTCGGTTTGAGTGAGCAAATCACGTAAGTGAGTGCTGGCTTTACGCGGTACAATGCCGCCAAAGAGCGTCAGGGTATGACGCACCAGCCCCATAGCGGCCAGCACCTGTTTTTTGGCATTTTTCACGTTACGCGCCCACAGCTCCTCGTGGTACTGCCACTGAGAGAGCGCCAGCTCCAGCGCCGCTTCCATGCCCTGCTCAACGGAGGCTTTCGGCACAACGCGCAGAATCGGGGTTTCTCGCAGCACGCGCGGCGCATTCCCGGCGGCCAGGTGATAGCCGCGTGCCGCTTTACTCAGGCTGCCCTGACGCAGGCCAGGCTGGTTCACCAGCTTGTGCGCCAGCTTCAGCACATCACTCGCCTCGCCTTCCAGCAGTTCGAGTTCCAATTCGCAGATCGGCTCCTGCTCTTCACCCGCCTTAATTTCACCCCGATCGAACGCGATCTCAATGCGGCTCTTGCCTTCCGACACCAGCCATTTTTCGCGCCAGAAATCGGTGCTGAACAGCGGTTGCGCCTCTGCCGACAGCGTTGCGGGCAGCGTCCCTTCCGGCCACACTTCCGCCGGAAAACGATCCAGCTCAAGTTCTGGCTTACTGATGTCGATATTGTATTCCGGACGCTGGTGCAAACCGCCCACCACGCGACCGGCGATTTTCATCGTCATCTCGTAGCGCCCGTTCGCACCCCGGATGCGCAGGCCCATATCGTGGTTGCGCAGCCAGTTGTCCGGCGTTTCGTAATAGATGTTGAGCAGCTGTACGGGTTCATGGTGCTCGCCGGACAGCGTATTCAGATGCTGGCGGAGCGCGTCAGCGCTGTCTTTTTCGACGATAAACTTTAATTCGATCTCTTGTGCCATAGCCTTGTACTTTTGCGTGCGTCACAGACGCGTCGATGAAGGCGAACTTCCTCGCCATTTGTTTGTCAGTACATAGTATTTTGCGCCAAATTGCCACGCAATGAGCAATTTGACGGGCGTAAAAGTTTAAAGCGGTGGAAATCATGACACAGATGATTCCGATTGATGATGAATCCTTTGCGTAGCGACACTGATACCACTACTATCGTTCCACTTTTTATGAAAATAACGACTGATATGCTTAAATTACGCCTGATTGGACTTACTTTACTCGCTTTTAGCGCCGCAACCGCGGTCCACGCTGAAGAGAAACGTTACGTTTCTGATGAACTGAATACCTGGGTACGCAGCGGCCCTGGAGACAATTATCGCCTCGTGGGTACGGTAAATGCCGGCGAGGAAGTGACTCTGCTGCAAACCAATGCAGACACCAATTACGGTCAGGTTCGTGACAGCTCTGGCCGCACCTCATGGATCCCGCTGAAAGAGCTGAGCACGGTGCCAAGCCTGCGCACCCGCGTGCCGGATCTGGAAAATCAGGTGAAAACCCTGACCGATAAGCTGAACAACATTGACGGCACCTGGAACCAGCGCACCGCAGAGATGCAGCAGAAAGTGGCGCAAAGCGACAGCGTGATCGCCGGTCTGAAAGACGAAAATCAGAAGCTGAAAAATGAGCTGATCGTCGCGCAGAAGAAAGTGAACGCCGCGAATCTACAGCTGGATGACAAACAACGCACCATCATCATGCAGTGGTTTATGTATGGCGGCGGAGTGCTGGGCGTCGGTCTGGTGCTGGGTCTGGTGCTTCCTCACCTTATCCCAAGCCGTAAACGTAAAGACCGCTGGATGAACTAACTCGTCTTCTCTGCCACACTTACGTATCATCTTGCGAAAAGAGAAAACGGGAGTGTTGGCGTGAAGAGTTATCTGGTCGGTGGTGCGGTACGTGATGCGTTATTAGGTCTGCCGGTCAAAGATAAAGACTGGGTCGTGGTCGGTGCCACGCCCGAAGCGATGATTGACGCGGGCTACCAGCAGGTAGGCCGCGATTTTCCTGTGTTCCTCCATCCGAAAAGCCGGGAAGAGTACGCCCTGGCGCGTACCGAACGGAAATCCGGTTCCGGTTATACCGGCTTCACCTGCTATGCCGCGCCGGATGTGACGCTGGAGCAGGACTTACTGCGCCGCGATCTCACCATTAATGCCCTGGCGCAGGACGAAAAAGGCCATATTATCGATGTCTACGGCGGCCAGAACGATCTGCGTGACCGTCTTTTACGCCATATCTCCCCCGCCTTTTCTGAAGATCCGCTTCGCGTACTGCGCGTGGCGCGTTTTGCCGCCCGTTATGCCCATCTCAGCTTCCGCATCGCCGACGAGACGATGGCGCTGATGACGGCCATGACCGACGCGGGCGAGCTGGAACATCTGACGCCAGAACGCGTCTGGAAAGAGACCGAAAACGCCCTGACTACCCGCAATCCACAGGTCTTTTTCCAGGTTCTGCGCGACTGCGGGGCGCTGAAAGTGCTGTTCCCGGAAATAGATGCGCTGTTTGGCGTGCCCGCCCCGGCGAAATGGCACCCGGAAATTGATACCGGCATTCACACCCTGATGACGCTGAGCATGGCCGCCATGCTCAGCCCGGAGGTGGACGTGCGCTTTTCTACCCTCTGCCATGACCTCGGCAAAGGGTTAACGCCAAAGGAGTTGTGGCCACGCCACCACGGGCACGGTCCGGCTGGCGTGAAGCTGGTTGAAGGGCTTTGTCAGCGCCTGCGCGTGCCGAATGACATTCGCGATCTGGCAAAACTGGTGGCCGAGTTTCACGACCTGATCCACACCTTCCCGATCCTGAAACCCGCTACCATCGTCAGGCTGTTTGATAACATCGACGCCTGGCGCAAACCGCAGCGCGTGGAGCAAATTGCGCTGACCAGCGAAGCCGACGTGCGCGGCCGCACCGGGTTTGAAGCGTCCGATTATCCGCAGGGTCGTTTGCTGCGTGAGGCGTGGGACGTAGCGAAAGCGGTGCCAACGAAAGAGGTGGTGGAGGCAGGGTTTAAAGGCCCGGCGATCCGCGAAGAGCTGACGAAACGGCGGATTGATGCGGTTGCAGCGTGGAAGGAAAAACGTTGCCCTCAGCCGAAAGACTGAGGGCGGTCGGTCATCAGAAGAAGACCACGTACACGGCAGCCGCGACGATAAAGCGGTAGATCGCGAACGGAATAAACGAAATACGCTTAATCAGTTGCAGGAAGGTTTTGATGGCGATCAACGCCACAATAAAGGCGGTGATAAAGCCCACGGCGAACATCGGAATGTCGCCCACGGTCAGGAAGCCGATGCTTTTGTAGAGATCCAGCGCGGTGGCACCCATCATCATCGGCACCGCCAGCAGGAACGAGAACTCAGACGCCGCGTAACGGCTCACGCCCATCAGCATCCCGCCGGAAATGGTTGCCCCTGAACGGGAGAAGCCCGGCCACAGCGCCAGACACTGGAAGCAGCCAATCATAAACGCCTGGCGATACGTCATATCGTCCAGACCTTCCGCACGCGGGGTTTTTGGCTTCAGCACTTCGGCGGCAATCAGCAGGAAGCCGCCGACAACCAGCGCGTACATCACGTTAATCGGGTTGAAGAGCGATTTAATGGTGTCGTGGAACACCAGCCCCAGCACCACCGCCGGGATCATCCCGAGCAGAATATGAATCAGCGTCAGGCGCCCTTTGCCCTCTCCTTCACGCTGCGGCAAACGCCCGAAGTGGATACCGATCAGACCAAACAGACGACGCCAGAACATCACGACCACCGCCAGGATAGAGCCCAGTTGAATAACCACCTCAAACGTCTTTGCGGTATCGCCTTCAAAGCCCAGGAGATGGCCAACGATAATCATATGGCCCGTACTGGACACCGGCAAAAACTCCGTCAATCCTTCGACCACACCCAGTATTGCCGCCACCAGCAGCGAGTGCATATCGCTCATCTATAAACCCCTAAAAAGATATAAAAAAACGGTGTCCCACGCGGACAACCGTGAAAGATACAGCTTTAAGACCGATATAACCTAAAATGGTTTAGCTATTATGACGTTAAATCTTTCCTTTCAGATTTGTGCCACGCTCGATAATCACGCCCACATTGGCGGCGCGCGCCACCGCTCCCGGCTTGCTTAGCTTAATGCGCACCCATGGGGAGTTAAATTTGCTCAGCAGCAGGTCTGCTACCTCTTCCGCCACGCGTTCTACCAGCGCAAAACGTTGCCCTTCCACATGGGCGATGACCGTTTCACTGATGTCGGCGTAGCTCAGACAGTCATTCACATCATCGCTTTTTGCTGACTTGCGGTTGTCCCAGCCCATTTCGATATCGAACACCAGTTTCTGCTCGATGGTCTGTTCCCAGTCGTAAACACCAATTGTGGTGATTACCGAAAGTTGCTCTATAAATACAATATCCATCACGACCTGCCTGCTTTTTGGCTAAACCGGATACCACTTCCGGCGAATTATGCGTATTATCCACAGATGCTGAGAATACAGATACATTTTCAAAACGGAACAGCGTTATGAGTGCAATCGCGCCTGGAATGATTATCCTCGCCTACCTTTGCGGCTCAATCTCCAGCGCCATTCTGGTCTGCCGCATCGCCGGGTTGCCTGACCCGCGTGAAAGTGGTTCCGGGAATCCGGGGGCGACCAATGTACTACGAATTGGCGGCAAGGGAGCAGCCGTAGCGGTTTTGATTTTTGATGTTCTGAAAGGAATGCTTCCCGTCTGGGGCGCGTATGCGCTCGGCGTCACACCCTTCTGGCTGGGGCTGATTGCCATCGCCGCCTGCGTCGGCCACATCTGGCCCGTTTTCTTTGGTTTTAAAGGCGGTAAAGGCGTTGCCACCGCGTTTGGCGCGATTGCGCCGATCGGCTGGGATCTCACCGGCGTGATGGCGGGCACCTGGCTGCTGACCATTCTGCTGAGCGGTTATTCGTCGCTGGGCGCCATCGTCAGCGCACTGATCGCCCCGTTTTATGTCTGGTGGTTTAAACCGCAGTTTACCTTCCCGGTGTCGATGCTCTCGTGTCTGATCCTGTTGCGCCACCACGACAACATTCAGCGCCTGTGGCGGCGTAAGGAAACGAAGATCTGGACGAAGCTCAGGCGTAAAAAGAAAGACGCTCAGTAAACCGTTCGTTATGCCTTATAACCAAATGTGATTTTTGTCACCTTCTGCCTGTGGTAACTGTTAGAGACACAACACAACCACACAAAAAGAAAATGGCAGAAATCACAGATTCAACTCCCCTTCCAACGGCAGGAAACACCCCGGATGGCGACATCAAGTGGGTACGCAGCGCATCGGACGTTTCACGTCTGGTTAACGACGGCTCTCAGGGCCGGGCCAATGCCCGCATCGTGGTCGGTATCGCGCTCGGGGGAATTTTCCTCGATGCCTACGATCTCGGCGCGCTGGCATTCGGCATCAAAGACATCACCCGCGAATTTAACCTGACGCCCGCCGGTACCGGCATGGTGGCCTCGGCGATTACCTTTGGCGCGATTGTCGGGGCGCTGCTCGGCGGCTATCTTACGGATAAAATCGGGCGCTACCGCGTCTTTATGGCCGACATGGTGTTCTTTGTCGTTGCCGCTATCGCCTGTGCGCTGGCCCCGAACGAATATGTGCTTGCGGGCGCGCGCTTTGTGATGGGTCTTGGCGTTGGGATCGACCTTCCCGTCGCGATGGCGTTTCTCAGCGAGTTCGCCAGGCTGAAAGGCCCGGGGAATAAAGCCTCCAGCGTCGCAATGTGGTGCCCCACCTGGTACGCGGCCATCAGCATCTCTTATCTTCTGGTGCTCTTCTTTTACGCCGTGCTGCCGGAAAGCCACAGCGACTGGCTCTGGCGTCTGATCCTTGGCTTTGGCGCGGTGCCCGCGCTGGTGATTATCGCCATCCGCAGCCGCTATATGAGCGAATCCCCGGTCTGGGCGGCGAATCAGGGCAATCTGAAGGAGGCGGCGTCCATCCTGCGGCAGTCTTACAATATTAATGCCCACGTACCGCAGGATGCGCTCGACCAGCCCGCGCCTGTCGTGAACAAGGCAAAATGGTCGAACTACCTGAACCTGTTCCGCGGTATCTATCTGCGGCGTACCACGCTCGCCACGCTGCTGTCAGTGGTCTCCTCGTTCGCCTATAACGCCGTAGCCTTTGGCCTGCCGGTGATCATCTCCAGCTTCTTTGTGCAGTCGATGCTGACCACCATTCTGATCTCGCTGGCGCTTAACCTGCTGTTCGCGTTTGTCGGCGGGCTGCTGGCGGTGCGCTATGTTCCGCGCTTCGGCGCATGGCGGATGTCTCTGGCGGGTTATGTGTGCCAGCTTGCGGCACTGCTCGGCCTGGCGTTGATTGGCCGGCCTGACGGGGCCACGGAAGGCGTGTTCGCCGTCGCGATGCTGGCGCTGTTCCTGTTTGGTCAGGGTTTTGGTCCAGGTGCGCATACCATGACGTTTGCCTCCCTGAGCTACCCGACCTCGCTGCGCGGCGTGGGCGTGGGGCTTAACCAGACGCTGATGCGCAGCAGTTCAACGCTGTCACTGTTTCTGTTCCCGCTGCTGGTCGCCTCGCTGGATACCGCCGTGTTCTGGGTGATTGCGCTGGCGCCGTTTATCGGTCTGGCGTCGCTGCTGGCGATCCGCTGGGAGCCGTCGGGGTATGATGTGGATGCAGAGGATTATCGCTAGCCTTTCTTGCCGGGTGGCGCTGCGCTTACCCGGCCTACATTACTGAAACCGGCTCACATGAGCCGGTTTTTTTATCCATAAGCGACTCATATGACAGCCTTCATTTCCGCCAGGGCATACTGAAACGTACCCCGATAGTGTGGAAATGGAAGCACCATGTTAGCAACTCAGGTCACTGATAATTCATACAAAGGCTGGCAGGCCTCGCTTGCCCTCCAGTTTTGTCATACCCCTGAGAAAACCCTTCTCCATTCCGCGCGTCACAGCGGGCCGCTCACCGTTCAGCGTCCGTTTTATCCCGAAGGGGAAACCTGCCACCTTTACCTGCTGCACCCGCCAGGCGGAATTGTGGGCGGAGATACGCTGGATATTTCCGTGCGGCTCGACGCTAAAAGCCATGCCCTCATCACCATGCCCGGCGCCAGTAAGTTCTATCGCAGCAGCGGCCCGCTGGCCTGCCTCAGTCAGCATTTTTACCTCGACGAAGAGGCCACGCTGGAGTGGCTGCCGCAGGACACCATTATTTTCCCCGGTGCTAACGCCGCGCTGCGTTCCGTCTTTCACCTGCACGCCACCAGCACGCTGCTGGCGTGGGAGCTGTACTGTCTGGGCCGTCCGGTGATAAACGAAACCTTCAGCCACGGCACGCTGGAGAACCGCCTTGAGGTGTGGGTGGATGGCGAGCCGCGTCTGATTGAGCGACTGCATCTCAGCGGTGGCGATCTGACGCCCGTCGCGGACCATCCGTGGGTCGGCACGCTGCTGTTCTATCCGGCCCGGGAAGCACTTCTCGACGCGGTGCGTGCGCTTCTCGCCCCGCTGGAAAACGTTGGCGGGGCGACGCTCACCGACGATCTGCTGTCGGTGCGTTTTCTCTCCCACGACAACCTGATTTGTCAGCGGGTGATGCGCGATATCTGGCAGTCGCTTCGCCCGCTTTTAACTTCCAAAACCGCCTGTTCGCCGCGCATCTGGCAAACATAAGAGAAACGCTATGGAACTGACTCCCAGAGAAAAAGACAAGCTGTTGCTGTTCACCGCCGCGCTGGTTGCCGAACGCCGCCTCGCGCGCGGGGTAAAGCTCAACTACCCGGAATCGGTCGCGCTGATCAGCGCCTTTATTATGGAAGGCGCGCGCGATGGCGAAACCGTCGCCTCGCTGATGGAAGCCGGCCGCCACGTCCTGACGCGCGACCAGGTGATGGAAGGCGTGCCGGAGATGATCCCGGATATCCAGGTGGAAGCCACCTTTCCGGACGGATCCAAGCTCGTCACCGTCCACAACCCGATCGTGTAAGGAGCGCGTGATGATCCCAGGCGAATACCGGATCCAGTCCGGCAACATTGCTCTCAACGTCGGGCGCGAAACCCGAAGTGTGATCGTGGAAAACCACGGCGACAGGCCGATCCAGGTCGGATCGCACTACCACTTTTACGAGGTCAACCCGGCGCTGAAGTTCGATCGCGAGGCCACCCGAGGTTACCGGCTGAACATCCCGGCCGGCACTGCCGTGCGCTTCGAGCCCGGCCAGAAGCGGGAAGTGACGCTGGTGCAGGTGACGGGCGCACAGCGCATTTTCGGCTTTCGCGGCGAGGTCATGGGCGAGGTGAAACATGGCTGAGATTTCACGCCAGGCGTATGCCGATATGTTCGGCCCCACTACCGGGGATAAAGTGCGGCTGGCCGACAGCGAGCTGTGGATCGAAGTGGAAGGCGATCTCACGATCTACGGCGAAGAGGTTAAATTCGGCGGCGGAAAAGTGATCCGCGACGGCATGGGACAGGGGCAGATGACCGCCGACGACTGCGTGGATCTGGTGCTCACCAACGCGCTGATCGTCGATCACTGGGGGATCGTGAAAGCGGATATCGGCGTAAAAGATGGGCGGATCTTCGCCATCGGCAAAGCCGGAAACCCGGACATTCAGCCCGGCGTGACGATCCCAATTGGCGCGGCAACGGAGGTGATCGCCGCCGAAGGGAAGATTGTCACCGCAGGCGGGATCGACACCCACATCCACTGGATCTGTCCGCAGCAGGCGGAAGAGGCGCTGGTGTCTGGCGTCACCACCATGATCGGCGGCGGCACCGGGCCTGCGGCAGGCACAAACGCCACCACCTGCACGCCGGGGCCGTGGTATATCGCCCGCATGTTGCAGGCAGCCGATACGCTACCGGTGAATATTGGCCTGCTGGGTAAAGGGAACGGCTCCAACCCGGACGCGCTGCGCGAGCAGATCGCGGCAGGTGCCATCGGGCTTAAGATCCACGAAGACTGGGGCGCGACGCCTGCGGCCATCAACTGTTCGCTGGAGGTCGCTGAAGAGATGGATATTCAGGTGGCGCTGCACAGCGACACGCTGAACGAGTCCGGTTTTGTCGAAGACACGCTGGCCGCCATCGCCGGGCGCACCATCCACACCTTCCACACCGAAGGGGCGGGCGGCGGCCATGCGCCGGATATCATCACCGCCTGCGCGCACCCGAATATTCTGCCCTCCTCCACCAACCCGACGCTGCCCTACACGGTCAACACCATCGACGAGCACCTGGACATGCTGATGGTTTGCCATCACCTCGACCCGGATATCGCCGAGGACGTGGCGTTTGCCGAATCCCGCATTCGCCGGGAGACCATCGCCGCCGAAGACGTGCTGCACGATATCGGCGCGTTCTCGCTCACCTCGTCAGATTCACAGGCAATGGGCCGCGTGGGGGAAGTGATTATCCGCACCTGGCAGGTGGCGCACCGCATGAAGGTGCAACGCGGCGCACTGCCGGAAGAGACCGGCGATAACGATAACTTCCGCGTGAAGCGCTATGTCGCCAAATACACCATCAACCCGGCGCTGACCCACGGCATCGCCCATGAAGTGGGATCGATTGAGGCGGGCAAGCTGGCGGATCTGGTGGTCTGGTCCCCCGCCTTCTTTGGCGTCAAACCCGCCACCATCGTCAAAGGCGGGATGATCGCCTGCGCGCCGATGGGCGACATCAACGCCTCGATCCCCACGCCGCAGCCGGTACATTACCGCCCGATGTTTGGTGCCCTTGGTGCCGCACGCCACGCCACGCGGCTGACGTTTGTCTCTCAGGCTGCTGATGCCAGCGGCATTCCGCAACGGCTCGGACTGCAAAGCGCCACCGCGGTGGTGAGAGGCTGCCGGTCGGTGAAAAAGGCCGACATGATCCACAACGATTTACAGCCGAATATCACCGTTGACGCGCAAACCTATGAGGTACGCGTCGACGGCGAATTGATCACCAGCGAACCGGCAGAGGTTTTGCCGATGGCGCAACGCTATTTTCTGTTTTGAGGAGTCATGATGATCTATTTAACCCAACGCCTGGACCATGCGCATCCGATTACCGCCAGCGTCACGCTACCGATTGATGTGCGGGTAAAAAGCCGCGCCCGCGTGGCGCTGAACGACGGCCGCGAAGCCGGGCTAATGCTGCCGCGCGGCCTGCTGCTGCGCGGGGGCGACCTGCTGACTACCGACGATGGCAGCGAGGTGATCGAAGTGATCGCCGCCCCGGAGTCGGTTTCCGTGGTGCGCTGCGCCGACCCGTTCCTGCTCGCCCGCGCCTGTTATCACCTGGGCAATCGTCACGTACCGCTGCAAATAATGCCTGGCGAACTGCGCTACCACCACGACCACGTCCTCGACGATATGCTGCGTCAGTTCGGGCTGGAGGTGACCTTCGCCAGCCTGCCGTTTGAACCGGAAGCGGGCGCTTACACCAGCGATGCCCACAGCCATAGCCACTCTCACGCTCATTCACATTAAGGACTCATCATGCGCAAGTACTTACCGCTGTTACTGCTGGCTTTTTCCGTTCCGGCGCTTGCCCATCCCGGCCACGGGACCGACAGCTTCCAGGCAGGATTTCTCCATCCGCTGACCGGGCTGGATCACCTGCTGATGCTGACGGGGGCTGGCGTGCTCTCCGCCCTGAGCGGCCGCAAGCTGCTGTTGCCGTTAGCGACGCTCGGCATGATGCTTGCTGGTGCCGTTGCGGGCAGCCTGCTCGGCGGCTTTAGCGGCATGGAGATGCTGATTATCGCCTCGCTGGCGCTCTGCGGCGTGATGATGTTTAAGACCGAAAATCGCCTGCTGCTGGCGGTACCAGCCCTGGCGATGTTCCACGGCTGGGCGCACGGCGTGGAGATGTCCGGCCACAGCTTCTGGCTCTTCACCAGCGGGTTTATGTTAGCCAGCGCCACGGTGCTGTGTGCCAGCTTCGCGGCAGGGCTGCTGCTGCGCCGTCACGACGGCCTGCGTAAAACCTTCGGCGGCGGGCTGATCGTCTCCGCCCTGCTGGCGCTGATGAGCTGATGGAGCACGCCCGCCAGCGGCTGCGCCTGATGCAGCTCTCCAGCAGTAGCCTGCCGGTCGGATCGTTTACCTGGTCGCAGGGGCTGGAGTGGGCCGTTGAGGCCGGGTGGGTCACGGACGCTGAGGCCTTCAGGCGCTGGCAGATCCAGCAGATGGAGCAGAGCTTTTTCTGTGTCGACCTGCCGCTGTTTATCCGCCTGTATCGTGCCTGCGAGAAGCAGGACGTCGCGACAGCAAAACGCTGGACGGCATACCTGCTCGCCTGTCGGGAAACGCGCGAGCTGCGCGATGAAGAACGCAACCGTGGGGCGGCCTTTACGCGCCTGATTAAAAGCTGGGAACCCGCCTGCCCGCCAGAATGGCTGCCGCTGTTGATGCGAAGCCAGCTCGGCGGCATGGCGTGGCTCGGCGTGCGCTGGGGCATTAGCGCGCGCGAGCTGGCGCTGAGCCTCGGCTACAGCTGGATTGAGAGCGCGGTGATGGCGGGCGTCAAGCTGGTGCCGTTTGGGCAGCAGGCAGCACAACAGCTGATTATCGACCTGAGCGACCATTTTGCCGCCGGGTTTGAACAGGCATTTTTACGTGGCGACGACGCGCTGGGGGCCGCTACGCCGCTGTCGGCCATCGCCTCCGCGCGCCATGAAACCCAATATTCACGACTATTCCGTTCCTGAGGAGTCAACATGGCTGATTACAAACATCCCCTGCGCGTGGGCGTGGGCGGCCCGGTAGGGTCGGGCAAAACCGCCCTGCTGGAAGCGCTCTGCAAGGCGATGCGCGACACCTATCATCTTGCGGTGGTGACCAACGATATCTATACCAAAGAGGATCAGCGCATCCTGACCGAGGCGGGTGCGCTGGAGCCAGAGCGCATCGTGGGCGTGGAAACGGGCGGCTGCCCGCATACCGCCATCCGCGAAGACGCCTCAATGAACCTGGCGGCGGTGGAAGCGTTGAGCGAGAAGTTCGGCAATCTGGATCTGATCTTCGTGGAAAGCGGCGGGGATAACCTGAGCGCGACCTTCAGCCCGGAGCTGGCGGACCTCACCATCTACGTCATCGACGTGGCCGAAGGGGAAAAAATCCCGCGCAAGGGCGGGCCGGGGATCACCAAATCCGATTTTCTGGTGATCAACAAAACCGACCTCGCGCCGTACGTCGGTGCGTCGCTGGAGGTAATGGAGCGCGACACTAATCGCATGCGCGGCGAGCGTCCGTGGACGTTTACCAACCTGAAAGCGGGTGACGGTTTAGCGACGATTATTGCGTTTCTGGAAGAGAAAGGAATGTTGCGGGTGTAGGGTGGTTTATTGCACGTTAGCACACGTGGATCTTGTAGGCCCGGTAAGCGCAGCGCCACCGGGCAAAGAAACTCACGCCTCAGGCAGTTCCGCCAGCGGCCAGCGCGGACGCACAGACACGCTCAGGTCAGCCGTTGCGCCGGCGTTCAGACGCACCATCCCGGCGTAGGCGATCATCGCCCCGTTATCGGTGCAAAATTCAGGACGCGCATAGAACACTTCCCCGCGACGCTTTTGCATCATCTCAGCAAGCTTCGCGCGCAGCGTGCGGTTAGCGCTGACGCCACCGGCCATCACCAGGCGCTTAAAGCCGGTCTGATCCAGCGCGCGCTTGCACTTGATCATCAGCGTATCCACCACCGCGTCTTCGAACGCACGGGCGATATCGGCACGGGTCTGCTCACTGTCGTCATTATTGCGGATAGTATTGGCCGCGAAAGTTTTCAGGCCAGAGAAGCTGAAATCCAGCCCCGGACGGTCGGTCATCGGCCGCGGGAAGACAAAGCGCCCTTCCGTTCCCTGCGACGCCATTTTCGACAGCATCGGGCCACCCGGGTAATCCAGCCCCAGCAGCTTGGCGGTTTTATCGAAGGCCTCACCGGCAGCATCGTCGATCGACTCGCCCAGCAGCGCGTACTTGCCAATGCCCGTTACGCTAATCAGCTGGGTATGCCCACCGGAAACCAGCAGCGCCACAAACGGGAACTCTGGCGGATTGTCTTCCAGCATCGGCGCCAGAAGGTGCCCTTCCATATGGTGAACCGGAATGGCCGGAACATCCCACGCGAAGGCCAGCGAACGCCCTACCGTTGCGCCGACCAGCAGCGCGCCGACCAGGCCCGGCCCTGCGGTATAGGCCACGGCATCAATATCTTTTGCACTCAACCCGGCCTCTTTAAGCGCCGCCTGAATCAGGGGAACCGTTTTACGCACGTGGTCACGAGAGGCCAGTTCAGGCACGACGCCGCCGTAGTCAGCGTGCAATTTCACCTGACTATACAGCTGATTGGCCAGAAGCCCTTTTTCGTCGTCGTAAATCGCGATGCCGGTTTCATCGCAGGATGTTTCAATACCCAGTACACGCATGACTTGTTTTACCTCTTTTCAATACCGCGCAGTGTAGAGCCTGGGCGGATTGTTGTAAAACTTTGTTCGCCCCAGGAAGAAGCCTCGTGTATACTCCTCACCCTTATTAAAGTCCCTTTCAAAATCGCATCGGTGCTTTACAAAGCAGCAGCATTTGCAGTAAAATTCCGCACCATTTTGAAATAAGCTGGCGTTGATGCCAGCGGCAAACCGAATTTATTAAAGGTGAGAGTTACATGCCGGTAATTAAAGTACGTGAAAACGAGCCGTTCGACGTAGCACTGCGTCGCTTCAAACGTTCATGCGAGAAAGCAGGTGTTCTGGCTGAAGTTCGTCGTCGTGAGTTTTATGAAAAACCAACGACCGAACGTAAGCGCGCTAAAGCTTCCGCTGTGAAACGTCACGCGAAGAAACTGGCTCGCGAAAACGCACGCCGTACTCGTCTGTACTAATCTGTTGAGGGCCACAGCCCTCAATTGACAGACAGAGTTGTAGTCGTAAGGCCGTGCTTCCGGAAGGAATGCGCGGCTTGTTTTCGTTTATAAGTCGCTTAAATTTTTGGGGCATATGGCCGGAAGAATCCCACGCGTTTTCATCAATGACCTGCTTGCCAGAACCGACATCGTCGATCTCATCGACGCGCGGGTGAAGCTAAAAAAGCAGGGCAAGAACTACCATGCGTGCTGTCCGTTCCATAACGAAAAAACCCCCTCTTTCACCGTAAACGGTGAAAAACAGTTCTACCATTGCTTCGGCTGTGGCGCACACGGTAATGCCGTCGATTTTTTGATGAACTACGACAAGCTCGAGTTCGTTGAAACCGTCGAAGAGCTGGCGGCGATGCATAACCTTGAAGTGCCGTATGAAGCAGGCAGTGGGCCAAGTCAGATCGAGCGCCATCAGCGGCAAACGCTGTACCAACTGATGGATGGCCTGAATTCGTTTTACCAACAGTCTCTTAAGCACTCTGCGGCTGAGCCTGCGCGTCAGTATCTGAACAAGCGCGGACTGAGTGACGATGTGATTGCGCGTTTCGCTATTGGTTACGCCCCGCCCGGCTGGGACAACGTGTTAAAGCGTTTTGGCGGCAATAGCGAAGATCGTAAATCCCTCATCGACGCAGGCATGCTGGTCACCAACGACCAGGGACGAAGCTACGACCGCTTCCGTGAACGGGTGATGTTCCCGATCCGCGACAAGCGTGGCCGGGTGATAGGTTTTGGTGGTCGCGTGCTGGGTGATGCCCTGCCGAAATACCTTAACTCCCCGGAAACCGATATTTTCCATAAGGGCCGCCAGCTTTACGGTCTTTATGAGGCACAGCAGGATAATGCGGAACCTCCGCGTCTTCTGGTCGTCGAAGGCTATATGGATGTTGTTGCGCTGGCGCAGTACGACATTAACTATGCCGTTGCGTCGCTGGGAACGTCCACCACGGCGGACCATATCCAGCTGCTGTTCCGCGTCACCAACAACGTGATTTGCTGTTACGACGGTGACCGCGCAGGACGCGACGCCGCCTGGCGAGCGCTGGAAACCGCGTTGCCGTATATGACCGACGGGCGTCAGCTACGCTTTATGTTCCTGCCCGACGGTGAAGACCCGGATACGCTGGTGCGTAAAGAGGGCAAAGCGGCGTTTGAAGCGCGGATGGAGCAGGCTCAGCCGCTCTCCACGTTTCTGTTTAACAGCCTGATGCCGCAGGTTGATTTGAGTACCCCTGACGGGCGCGCGCAGCTCAGCACGCTGGCGCTGCCGTTAATCAGCCAGGTGCCCGGCGAAACGCTGCGCATCTATCTGCGTCAGGAGTTAGGCAACAAGCTCGGCATTCTGGATGACAGCCAGCTTGAACGTTTAATGCCGAAACAGGCTGAAAACGGCACGGTACGCCCCGCGCCTCAGCTAAAACGCACAACCATGCGTATACTGATAGGGTTGCTGGTGCAAAACCCCGAACTTGCTCCGCAAGTGCCGTCGCTGGCGGGTTTGAACCACGAAAAATTGCCCGGGCTTGGCTTATTTTCAGAATTGGTCAACACTTGTTTGTCTCAGCCAGGTCTGACCACCGGACAACTTTTAGAGCATTATCGCGGCACAAAAGAGGCCGCTACCCTTGAAAAACTGTCGATGTGGGACGATATAGCAGATAAGGATATCGCAGAAAAAACGTTCACCGACTCGCTCAACCATATGTTTGATTCGATGCTTGAGTTGCGCCAGGAAGAGTTGATAGCTCGCGAGCGCACCCATGGCCTGAGCAGCGAAGAACGCCGGGAGCTCTGGATGATTAACCAGGAACTGGCGAAGAAATAAAAAATTTAACGGCTTAAGTGCCGAATATCGATCGGGAAGCCCCCGGCAGCCGCACTGAGAGGCAGCGGCAAAAATATAAGTACGCCCTCGCTTTAAAGGTTGGCAGCCCATCGCCGACACCAATCAAACGAATTAAGTGTGGATACCGTCTTATGGAGCAAAACCCGCAGTCACAGCTGAAACTTCTTGTCCAACGCGGTAAGGAGCAAGGCTATCTGACCTATGCCGAGGTCAATGACCATCTGCCGGAAGATATCGTCGATTCAGATCAGATCGAAGATATCATCCAAATGATCAATGACATGGGCATTCAGGTGATGGAAGAAGCACCGGATGCCGATGATCTGTTGCTGGCTGAAACCTCCAACAACACTGACGAAGATGCGGAAGAAGCTGCTGCACAGGTCCTGTCCAGCGTGGAATCTGAAATCGGGCGTACCACTGACCCGGTCCGCATGTACATGCGCGAAATGGGTACCGTTGAACTGTTGACCCGCGAAGGCGAAATTGACATCGCAAAACGCATCGAAGACGGGATCAACCAGGTTCAGTGCTCTGTTGCCGAATACCCGGAAGCGATTACCTATCTGCTGGAGCAGTACGATCGCGTTGAAGCGGAAGAAGCGCGTCTGTCCGATCTGATCACTGGCTTTGTCGACCCGAACGCTGAAGAAGATATGGCGCCAACCGCCACTCACGTCGGGTCTGAGCTGTCTCAGGAAGAGATGGATGACGACGAAGACGAAGATGAAGAAGAAGAGGACGACAGCAGCGACGATGACAACAGCATCGACCCTGAACTGGCGCGTGAGAAGTTTGCCGAGCTGCGTACCCAGTACGAAGTGACGCGTGACACCATCAAAGCGAAAGGCCGCAGCCATGCCGCCGCTCAGGAAGAGATCCTGAAGCTGTCTGAAGTGTTCAAACAGTTCCGCCTGGTGCCAAAACAGTTCGACTACCTGGTGAACAGCATGCGCGTGATGATGGATCGCGTACGTACCCAGGAACGTATCATCATGAAGCTGTGCGTTGAACAGTGCAAAATGCCGAAGAAGAACTTCATTACCCTCTTCACCGGCAATGAAACCAGCGAAACCTGGTTCAACGCCGCTATCGCGATGAACAAGCCGTGGTCTGAAAAGCTGCACGACGTGAAAGAAGACGTACAGCGCGGCCTGCAAAAACTGCATCAGATTGAAGAAGAGACCGGCCTGACCATCGAGCAGGTGAAAGACATCAACCGTCGTATGTCCATCGGTGAAGCGAAAGCCCGCCGTGCGAAGAAAGAGATGGTTGAAGCGAACTTACGTCTGGTTATCTCTATCGCCAAGAAATACACCAACCGTGGCCTGCAATTCCTGGATCTGATTCAGGAAGGCAACATCGGTCTGATGAAAGCGGTAGATAAGTTTGAATACCGTCGTGGTTACAAGTTCTCCACCTATGCTACCTGGTGGATCCGTCAGGCGATCACCCGCTCTATCGCAGACCAGGCGCGCACCATCCGTATTCCGGTGCATATGATTGAGACCATCAACAAACTCAACCGTATCTCTCGCCAGATGTTGCAGGAGATGGGCCGCGAGCCGACGCCGGAAGAGCTGGCTGAACGCATGCTGATGCCGGAAGACAAGATCCGTAAAGTGCTGAAAATCGCTAAAGAGCCAATCTCCATGGAAACGCCAATCGGTGATGATGAAGATTCGCATCTGGGTGATTTCATCGAGGATACCACCCTCGAGCTGCCGCTGGACTCTGCCACCACCGAGAGCCTGCGTGCCGCTACGCACGACGTGCTGGCTGGCCTGACCGCCCGTGAAGCCAAAGTGCTGCGTATGCGTTTCGGTATCGACATGAACACCGACCACACGCTGGAAGAAGTGGGTAAACAGTTTGACGTTACCCGCGAACGTATCCGTCAGATCGAAGCGAAGGCGCTGCGTAAGCTGCGCCATCCGAGCCGCTCTGAAGTGCTGCGTAGCTTCCTGGACGATTAATCGGTCCTGAAATGAAAAAGCTCCCAATCGGGAGCTTTTTTTTTGTTTATTCCCTCTCCCTGTGGGAGAGGGTCAGGATGAGGGCATCAAGCCGCAGAGGAGCTAAAGCCCCCTCACCACCAGCGCCTCATCCAGTTCCCGATACGCCTCCACCAGCTTGTCCAGCGTCGCCCTGTTCAGCCCGCTCGGGTTTGGCAGCACCCACACCTGCGTTACGCCAATGGTAATGTTCTGCTTACCCCAGCTGGCGCCGCGCTGGCTGAACGCCTGCTCGTAGGCCTGCTTGCCGAGGATCGCCAGCGCCGCGGGCTGATAGTCTTCAATTTTCGCGATCAGCTCACGTCCGCCAGCGCGCAGCTCATGCAGATTCACTTCGCTTGCCTGTACCGTGGGTCGCTCGACCAGCATGGTGATGCCACAGCGCGTATCCAGCAGCTGCTGCTCTTCTTCCGGCTTAAGCTGTTTGTCGGTAAAACCGGCCTGGTGGATCACCTTCCAGAAGCGATTTCCCGGATGAGCAAAGTGAAAACCGGTGTGCGCCGATGACTTACCCGGATTGATACCGCAGAACACCACCCGCAGGCCAGGGGCCAGAATATCGTTGATCATCTCTACTCCTGTCTATGCATCTTAAGGTAAGTATAAAGGATTGATTATGCGTTGTTTATAAAAACAGCAGGCAGGTGTGAATGGCTGGATTGCTGAGGGGAGTTACTTTATAATTCACCGCCACGGCCCCTTAGCTCAGTGGTTAGAGCAGGCGACTCATAATCGCTTGGTCGTTGGTTCAAACCCAACAGGGGCCACCATAAATCAAGGGCTTGCGATGATTCGCAAGCCCTTATTACTTTCCAGGATACCTATAGGATACCGCCACTGAGTATTTATAGGTAATCCTGCATATCTTCAGATAATTTAGTTGCTAAACTATTTTCTCGACAATTTTATCAACCAAGCTATCAAACTGATCCCCAAGAACATCTATGTATTTTTTAATAGCTAGTATTCTCACCACTTCCTCCTCGCATTCCACTTCTTCTGAAATTGTTTTTGTATAGAAGTGATGATCTTCAACGCCTTTTCTTTGTATTAGCCAATCAAAATCAATTCCATATTCTTGCTGTAAAAATTCTTTAACAGCAGCATGTTGGTAAACCTCAACTTCCGGAGGACGATTGCCAGGAAAAGAAAATAAGTTCCCTCTAGGATCCTCACCTACATCAGCATCCCTAACTGCAATAGCATTTAGTCCAGATTTACTCAAAATCTCTACTGCCTTTCTTACGGCAGTTTTATCACCAACATCAGTAATCTGAATGGATTTGAGGATGTCTCGCCTTTTCAGCCTTATTACTTGGCTAAGTAGTACCTTAGCAAAATGATCCTCAACACAAACATGCAGCCCTTTAAAATGACCGTCTGAGAGTATTGATCTTATGTGCGTTGTTGAAATGCCGTCTTTTATATCCACGCCAGTTTCATCACGAATCAATAATTTACGAGCCTCTGGAGGCAATGCATTTAAAATAACACTAGAATGAGTAGAAAGAATAATTTGATGTTTTCTCCGCTCACAAACCTCCATAAGATATTTCGTAAATTCATATTGCGCACTTTCATGAAGAGACGTTTCTGGCTCTTCTAAAACAAATAAGCTCTGTTCCGGGGATGTTTCTAACATATCAACGGTATAAAGCACCCGACCTTCGCCAAAGCCCATGTTATTTTCTGAATATGAATATCCAAGTCTTTCAACCATCCCTATTTCTGTCTCTCGTTTTCTATGCGATATTCCCTGAAATGCAACATCGTCATATGGATGACCGATAATTTTAGCCATCCTTGATATTATCTCTTGGTCAACATTCCTTCTCACTGTCAAATCGAAATCCCTTCCCCCATAGACACTGAGATCACGACGCTCAACTTTTGGAATGTATACAGTAAAACCTATATAATAACAATGTCTCTCCGGCTGACGTTTATATCCAGACCAAGAAGATTTTATACGTGAAACGGTTACATCTTGAGTTCTATTAGGGTCATTGGTTTCATATTTATAAATGACACTTGAATCCATTTTAAATGGACTCGGATCAGCTTTTGATACGGGGAAAAAGTCTTTTATATAAAGCCGTTTATAATCTTGTGCTGTTACCGGTTTTTTATATGCACAAATAGCTAATTGCCCAAGAGTACTTTTACCTGCGCCATTTAAACCAGAAATTGCCGTCACAGGAAAATCCAAGCTCAGAGTAATATCCTCTATACCTCGAAAACCTTTAATATCTATACTTCTCAGAGCCGAGCCAAAATTAGCATATTTATTTCTTGGAGAGTACTTACTTTTCAATTTACTTCTTATATCAGCCATACAAATCCCTATTCTGCTGTGTAATAGCCTAAATTAAAAACATTTTTAGACTATCAGATCCTTTTTAAGCTTTCTATGCTTGATTTTGTAGTATGTAAACCCAAGTAACCTCAAGATGCAGCATGATAGTACTCAAACAAGTTACCCCGGCTGCGGCCCTAAGTACAGGCTCCTGCAACTTGAAGCATCAATGGTTGTTTATCGTCTGGGGTTTTCCGGTTTACGCCACTGATAAGGTGGAGACTTCATGCGTTGGCGGTGCCGCTGTTTAGCGGCCAACACCATAGCTGTTTTAGTGCGGATTACCAGCTTATCCTGCCCGTTAAGTTCATGGCCCTCGCGACTAGCAATCTCTTCCAGGGCAGCGATAAGTAAAATTTTATTCATATGAGCCTCTATTGCTGATCTTCTGCATAAATCCCGGCGGAGATAATTGCGCCGCCAATTTCCCGTTGCCCATAAAGCAGGGGAACGGGATTGCCAGATGCTGTCGTGTTAACGGGACCACCAAACGCATAGGAGGGTTTGTTATCAGGTTCCTGACGCATTCGCAGGCCTGATACCTGCGGGGAAAGTAACTGGACTACTCCACCCAAGGCCATTGATGCTCCAACAAGGCCAATGTTTAATGCAGCGCCCTTCCCAATCAGTGCGGCACCTGCTGGACCAAGAGCTATACCACCAGCAATCAATGCTACACCGAGAACAGCCTGGAACAGACCTGCCCGCTTACTTCCTCGTATTACCGGAATAATTCTCAGCTCATCACCCGGCCCCAGGAGTTCAAACTCTTCGTGTCCGATATTGCGGCGATCCCGGAAAATAACAAAATCCAGCCCCTTTGCCCGAGCCTCACGCAGGTAAGCATCAAAGCCATCAATGGTGTTAGATAGCGCCCTGAATACTTCATTGGCAGACGTTAACGCGCGGCGATGTGTCCTGCCAAATCGCTGAGCCATTGAGCCGCTGAGTTTTATCGTGGTTTTCATAGTAGTTAATACCTGTTGCATATTACCCCCTGTCAGATACCGTTAAATGTCGCCAACCGTTGTTTGTGGTTGTCGCTCATATCGAAAGCAAAATCCTCGTGCTCAGCCTGGAAGGTACCGAACGCCATCAGCGCGGATACAGCCGGGTCTATCTTGTTGGAGGATTTCTTCTTGTTGGGCTTAATGTTGGCGTTGGCATCCGTCTCCATCACCACGTTACCAATCGCCCAGGACAAAACAGGATCGCCGCGATGGCGCACTACCTTACGGTTAACGAACACCTCAAATGATTTCGCCACCGGACTGAACTTGAGATAGGTTTGCGGGAAAGGCTCCACATCAAGCCCTGCTCCCTGTAGCTGGGTGCGCAGGTGCGTGGCGTTCCACGTATCGAAACCCACCAGCCGGATATTGAATGTTTCAGCGTCGTGCAGAATATCGTCACGGATGCGGTCATAGTCGATGCAGTCGCCGGGGGTAGTGCGTATCCATCCCGCTTTTACCCACTGGCGGTAGATGGCGCGGTTTTTGTTGGCGACGTTAAGTAGCTGGGCTTCCGGCAGATAATGACGGGTCAGCAGGCGGATCTCCCTGTCGAACGGGAAAGCGTAACTCACGCTGGTGATGTCGCTGGTAGAGGACAGGTCAAACCCGGCGTAGCACTCCATTCCGGCCAGATCGTCTTCGTTATAGTCGAGCGCACAGGCATCCCATGCACCGGCACCCATCCACGGCGTGGAGCCCTGACACCAGATATTGAAACGTTTGGTCAGCATTTCCACCCACTGCGACGGTATGCCCCGCGCTTTCTGGATGGTGGATTCCAGTTTCGCTGAGTCAACGGACACATGCAGGTTAGGGTTAGCCTTGATCCACATTTCAGGCTGCTCAACCTCGCTTTCGTCGTCCAGTTCGTAGATCAGGACAAACAGCGAATCGTTGCTCTCTTCCCCGGCCAGAATCTGGCAGCAGTAGTCATAATGCTGTTTACAGGCAGAGACAACGTTACTCCCGGCGGTAGTGATGGCGAACAAAATCGCCTCCGGACGTGCGCCCATACCCAGCTCGAGGGCGGAATAAACGCCGTTATCCGGGTGAAGGTGGTATTCATCGACAATCGCCAGACTGGGGTTAGTCCCTTCAATGGTGGCCGCTTTCGCCGCCAGCGGCTTTAACAGGCTGTTGCTCTTCGGAAAAATGACCTTATGCGCCTGGATATTGACGCGCTTTTTCAGCGGTTTCGACAGCAGGCACATCTGGCGGGCATCGTCGAACACGATTCGGGCCTGATCCCGGCTTACCGCCGCCGTGTAGATATCCTGCTGGCCCTTCTCCATTACCAGAAACCAGTTAGCCAGCATGGCGGCTACGGTTGATTTGGCGTTCCTGCGCGGCACCTCAATAAAGGCGCTGCTGTACTTACGGCGGCCTGACTCCCTGACTTTAAAGCCCAGCAGGTTAGCAAAAGCGAACTGTTGCCACGGCTCCAGCTCGATTGGCTGGCCCCGCAGCGGGCCTTTGACGTGCGGACAGAGCCGGGAGAAGGCGATAAACCGCTCCACGGTCGCCGCGTCGAACACATAGCGGGGGTCATTCAGGTCTGAAAAGTACCTCTCAACGGCCTGTTTCACGCGCTTACAGGCCGGAATTTCACCCGATTTAATGGCGTTTGCGTAATCATCCCAGACGGTCAAGATCGTCCTCCTCTTCCGTTTCTACCGGATTGCGGCGGCGGCTTACCGGATCAAAGCCCAGGAGCGACGACATTTTTATGAGAATTTTTTCGGCATCCGCTTTTGCGCTCAGTGCCGGGTTACGGCTCTCACCGCCCTGGCTGTTCACTATGCTGAATCCCCGCGTGGCAAGGTCTTCCACGGCTTTGCGGTACATCGAGTAATTGACGCAATACAGCTCAAGGTTGTTCCAGTCGGCAGGCGTCAGATCACCGCGCTCCGCCAGCTGCTTCGCCTTTGCTTTCCACTGCTGCGCCGCGATCTCATCAAGATAGGCGGGCGGTTTGGGTGGTCTTGCCATAACTTACTGTTTACCTGTCTGTTTTATTTTCAAAAAAAACACTGTGCGTAAAAATTTGAGGGGGCGGGTGGTGCCTTGCGGCTGGGGTTTTGTCCTGAAAACCTCCCCCACCCCGTCCATGCGGCCTGTCAGCGGTTGCGGAAGCATTCCATCACCTCCCGCTCACGTTCGCTCATGCGCTTCACTGGCTGGCGCTCATTGCGTCTGGTGCGGGCCCGCACAAAGCCATCACGGCATCGGGCCAGTGACTGATACAGATTCACCACGTCTTTCTCATTCATCGCTGGCCTCATACATCCAGTTATTACGCTGTGCTGCCCGCTCTTCCTGCTCGATGTAGAGCCCTGCTTTACGATTCGCTTTGGTGATGGGGTCCTGCTGCGTGGTCTTCTGGTTATGATGTGTCTGGCATAACGGCTGGTGGTTCCACTCCGGCCAGAACAGAACATCATCACCGCCATTGATAGGGATGATGTGATCGACAATCTTTGCAGGAACGTAGAGGCCCAGCTTCTGGCACTCAACACAAAGGGGGTGACGTTTCAGATACTGAGCGCGGTACTTCTCCCATGAGGCAGAGTAACCACGGGCGCGCCGATGGCCGCGTCTGGCATCCTGCTCCCGCCACGCTTCCCGCCTGTGCTCGTCACACTTGCCGGACCTTACCCGCTTATTACATCCCGGCTCATTGCACCGGCGTAGTGGTTGCCACGGCATCAGTACACCCCCACATCACGATAGACAGACCACAACGCAGAGACAGCCATCGGTATCTCTTTGGCGTCGGTATCACCAATCATCGTGCGGTACTCGTACAGCTGAGATACGTACATCAGACAGCCAATCTTGATAGCTGGCGTAAACTCCAGCCCGTTATCAAACCGCTTGCCGATATGCTTCTGGCAAACCTCCAGCGCCGCATCGATGTACGCCTGTATCAACGTATCTTCGTAATCATCATCAATACGGCAATGCAGCTTTGCTTCATCTAGGGTGATTTCAGTAGTCATTTCTCGGTCCCCTGTTTGCAGAGAATCTCAAGGCGCGTCATACCTGAGTCCGGTATGGGCGGCCCGATAATGTTGAGCGTCGCCCCGGCAAACGGGCCAGTCAGCACCTTCAGACGGTTGGCAGCAGTAATATCTCGACGGAAACGCACCCAGACACGGATCGTTGCTTCAGCAACCTCGGCACCAGCCGCTACCAGTTCACGACCGCTGATCCCCTTAACCTCAGCCCAGATGGTTTCCCCGTCTTCCCAGATCTGAATAACCTGACCAGATGGATCTCTGTGAGTAGTGAATACCCGGATAGTTACCCGGTTTCTCAGTCCCCCGGCTCTCATGCGTCACCTTCCTTGCCGTCCTTACTGATCTTCACTTCCTGCTTCCATGCCTGGCTAAACTCATCACCACCGTCACGCGGCGGCATCCCCTCACGCTCACGGGCTTCGTTCGGGTTCATGATCCCGTTCTTGATGCCTCGCTCATAAGTGGCGTAACGCTCGGTTGGCGTGGCGCGGAGAAGGTCAGCAGAGTCAAACTCCACCTGATAGCGGCTTCCCGGAACCGGGGAGGCCACCAGCAGCGCAGATTTGATTTGTTGTTCGAAGTTCGCCAGCCACGGGCGCATGGTCATGGTGAGAAAGGCGCGGCTCGCTTCGCTAAAGTTGCTGTAGGTGCTGTTGCTGTATTCCTGGAGGAAAATAGGCGACACGTTGAACATGCGGGCAATGTCTTCGATGGTGAAGCGGCGAGAGGCCAGCCATTCGGCATCCTGGTTGCTCATACCAAGCTGCTTGTAGTCCATCCCACCTTCAAGGATCGGCACTTTCCCAGCATTTTTAGCGCCTTTGTACCGATCCAGCGCATCCATAGCCTGCTTGCCCTTCACGCTGTCGAGATACTCATTTGTGGTTATGACTCCCGCCGCCATCATGCCATCTTTCATAACGCTGGCACCGTGGCGCTGCTGAGCCAGACCTAACCCCAGCGCCTCGCGGCAGATGGAAATTGGAGAGCGCCCCAGAAAACCATCATCGGTGGCATAGCGAAGATGCAAAATCTCTTCCTGGAGGTAAGTGCGCACAGCCCCGGTAAACGGCTCAGTAATGGTGTATTTGTACTTATGCTGGCCGATACGCTCAGGAACAACCGCCCCCGGCGCATACGGATGCAGGGATTGCGGCTGACCGTCGCGCCCCCACTGGATCACCGCATAGGCGTTACCGTTCAGCAAACAATGACGCATCATTGTGCGTTTAAACTGGTAAGGCGTCTGGCAGTCGTTCGGCTGCTCGTTCAGGAGAAAATCCACCGGGTGATTGCTCAGCCACTCCCGCGCCTCACGACCATTATCATTACGGACGCGGTAGAGGTAGCAGGGCATTGTCGCCACCGCCTCACTAATAACTGACACGGCGTTCATCACCGCAGGCAGAGATTCCGCAGTACCCGCAGACACATACTCGCCTGATCCGGTATTTGGAATCCCTGCCATCGCCAGCCACTCATCAATGGTCATGCTGCGCTGTTCGGAGGATTCAGACTTACGGCCAAACGGCCAGATATTCCACATATCAAAGCCCCGCTAATTCAGCCCAGCGGCGACGGTTATCGCCAGCGCGGCGCAGTTCAGGATGTTGGGAGAAAAGCGAACGGTGAGCGATTTCCACGCCAGATTCCGGGTAGGCGGGCATTGATGTTACGGTAATTTCCCGTAGTTCAGCGGCGGTCACGGTGCGCAGATATGGAGACTGAGCAATATCCCACGCCTCTTTCAGCGCAAGGAAACCGAAGCTCATGCCTGAGATATCCCCGCGCTCCACCAGCTCCAGCACATCGTTGCCAAGCTGGGTATTCGGCGGGGTCAGCTCGAAGCGCAGCCCGGTATCGTCTTCGGACAGCACCAGCGTGCCGGATTTGGTGCGGCCCAGCAGCTGGGTATAGTTATGCTCGTACAGCGCACGCACATCGCTACCGGATGCCAGGCTGTCTTTAAACGCTCCCGGCGCAAACTGCTCGCGGAACTCATCCCAGATAACTTCTGACAGGCTGTTCCAGCGCACGGCATAGCCCACCAGCTTTTTGTTGCTGGCGCTCACTTCGGAGGTACGGATTTCAAAATCGGTTGTTTTCATTACTGGACTCCACAGAGGGCAAAAAGGGGCCGCAGCCCCTTAAACGTCAAATCAGGAACCGGAGCCGGAAAGCTCAAGCACCTTTATGGCGTTGGAGTCCACCACGCCGCCGCCCAGGTATTTATCGGTATGCACCTTGTAGAAACCCGGTTCGGTGATGTTGTCAGGACGGGTACGCACGCCAGTGGTGTGATCCACAATGAAATAGCCGCGCTTGAAGTCGCCAACCGCGAGGAACGCTTTACCCGCCTCCGCATCCGGCATGGTTTCCAGATACTGAACAGGACGGCCCAGCAGCGTATCGGGAGAACCGGCAACCAGACGATCGCGCCAGATGTAATCCCCGTTGCCGTTTTTCAGCTTTTGCAGTTTTGCGGCGGTGTTGGAGTTCATCACCCATACGGCGTTCTTGCGGTATTTGGCTTTCAGCTTGTACAGCAGGTCGATCAGGCCATCAGAGGAAACGTCAGCGGCTTCCATCTTCTCCAGCGTGCCGAACGGACGGGTTTTATCAGCAGTGGCCGCGCGAGGGTAAGACAGGAACCCTTTGGATTTTTTATCACCGTCGCCGTTCACAAAGTCGCTTTCTTCGGTAGCGGTGAAGGTGTCAGCGATTTCAGAAGACAGCCAGCCCAAGATATCCACCTCGGAGAAGTCGAGAATCTCCTGGGTGGTTTTCGGGTAGGCGTAGATCGGGTTGAGTTTGATATCAACACGCTCCACCCTCGGCGTGCTGGTTTCGGTACGTGGTTCACCTTCGGTGCCGCGATTAACGGTAGTGCCGCCCACAGATACCAGCTTCTGGTATTCGTTGGTTTTGGTGGTCTTCACCGTTGCGATGGAGCGCATCACGCTATCATCCTGCAACTGGCGCATAATCTCTTTGTCCAGCTCAGGGATAACGGTATAGCCGCCGTCAGCCTGCACCAGAGTGGAGAGAGAGCGGGTATCACCGGTCATGATGTAGTGGCGCAGCTCGTCGTTGCTTACTGGCTCGCCTTCAACGGAAGTACCAGGCAGATTGCGCTGATCGTCGGCGACGGCTTCAAGACGGGTGATTTCAACTTCGAGGGAATCAGCCTGGGCGCGGAGTTCATCGAACTTTTTGCCCTCTTCTTCGTTCAGGCTGCGCTTTTCGGTGTCGGCTTTGTCAAGCATGGAGCGCATCTGGGTTTTGAGTGCTGCTTTCTGCTGGCGTAATTCGAGTAATTTCTTCATGGAGTGGTTTCCGTAACAATTAACGTTGAGACGTGAAACCAGCGCTTGGAGGGAAGGCCGTTAAATCTTTTTCTGCATCCCACAGACTGTACTCGCTACAGCTTGATTTAACGGCCAGTGGCGGCTCACGTCTGAGTGCCACTCTTCAAGATATACATGAAAAAATTTAAGGAAACCCACCTCAGAGCAGGGGGGAAGAATGAGTAAGTATGAGTACGAATAATTTACAAAAAAAGCATGTATGGATTTATCATTGACTGACTTTACGACAGAGGAGAAAGCACCATGAACCTGAGCGCAATGATTTATCCTGATACTTTTATTATTGAGGGAGAGATTTTCAAAGGTAAAAGAAACTCCCAAAAGAAACAGGTGTTAATTCCATACACTAATGAACCCGAAGTAATTATTGGTCAGCATATTATTCAAAGTGTCGGAAAAAATGAGATCAAGTTGAAAGTATTAGATATGAAGATGGTTCAAGGTGGAACGCTCAAAAGAGGTACAAAACATCCACATATGCTCACTCTCAGCATTGAAAACATAACAGAAAATGAACACAAGTCACCTACTAAAAGCAGCACATTCCACATTGGCTCGATTAACGGTGAGCAGGTTCAAGTAGGTGAAAGCAACCATATGCTTGTTAATATCAGTATTACTGAACTGGTTGAGAAGGTTGCTAAATCTGGAGATCCACAGGCTAAATCCGTGTTGAAACAATTGCTGGAAAATAGCACTGTTGCCAGCATTGTTGGTGCAGGTGCCTCAGCGTTGTTGAATTTACTGTAAAAAATGGCCTGGTATCTACCAGGCCTAATGTATCATTTCTCGCTCATCCAATCTGGTGGCGTTGGCATCTTATCTCTATATTCTTGCAAATGCTCAATCATCGCATCCAATTGTTCTCGATTAGTAGCCAGTATTTCTTCTGAAAGAGTGCTTCGAACAAAGTCATGATGATCGATCCAGAATAGTGCCCCATCTGAAAGCGCCTTCCGATATTCAGCGGTAGGCATTGCACTCATATCATGAAGCCCATAATGATCGTAATGTTCCTTTATTTCATGAATCGTAATAGGCATAAATTCTCCTTGTTTGTCTAACCTGCCGCATTTAGTGCCGCGTTTAGCAATGCCGCACTTAGCGCCGCACCAGTTTTCTCAAAAAATTACGCAAACCCAGTAATGACGGGGGTTTCAGTGAAATGCCGCACTTAGCGCGTGTATACAGGGACTAAGTGCGGCATTTGGTCATAAAACATACTAAATGCCGCACGTGCCGCACTTACCGCCGCATTTACTCGACTGTTACTGGGTAAAGGTTCTCACCCTCGATGCGAATAATTTGCTCACTCTCCAGCTTGTCCAGCCAGCGCGGGAATGACTTTCTCACTTTATCTGCCCCCAGTGTTGCACGCAGATCGTCTTTAATAACGGAGATAGTGCATGGCTCCCCCTTAGCTGTTCGGCTGCGTACTGCCTGCCATAGTGCATGGTGGTTATCGCTAAGACGGGAGACATTGGCCAATTCAGGCTCAACTTCTTTAGCCTCTCTCGGCTGATCGTGCACAACCAGAGAGCAAACAAGCTCACCATCTTCATCGGTGTAAAGCTCTGCCGTTCTCAGGTCATACGCTTTACGCTCTGGCTCCTCCGCGTCTTTCATCTTGGTACAGGTCAGAATAAGCGCCTTTCCATCCCCTTCACGCTTAACGTTAAATTCAGTATCAAGCGCAGCGCGGAAAGCACTGGAACCGCGAGCGCCTTTCCCTTCATCTTTGCCGGAGTGGTGAACTACCAGCACCGTTGCACCCGTTTTCTGTTTGATAACGTCACACCCTTCAATAAATGCCCCCATATCACGAGCATCATTCTCGTCGTTACCGCCAAAACAACGGGCCAGCGTATCGATCACCACCATGCGAACCGGCACACCACATTCAGCTTCAATCTGTCTGGCAGCCAGAAGCACTTCCGTTACCTCTGACTCGCGCACAGGAAACACCGGACGATTGACCAGCCAAAGGTTGTCTGCCTGTATGCCGTGCACCTGCTCCCAAGCCTTTATACGCCGGGGAACGCCTACGCCCCCCTCACCAACCACATACAGCACCGCGCCGGAAGTGACCTTCTTCCCAGCCCATGGCAGACCCGCAGCAATGTGACAGGCCCACGATACAGCGAGAAAACTCTTATACGAACCGCTGGGACCGTAAATGCTGCACAGTGATTGCGCTGGCAGAAAATGTTTAAGGATATAGTCCTGACGGATATCAAAGCCCTCAGAACCGCGAGAGAGAGGCAGCTTTGTCCTGAACTTTGCACCAGCATCAGGGAAGACCCGGTGAATGCGCTGCACGTCAGACAGCATGGCATTCATTTCCCCTTCGCCTATCTCTTCCACCAGCACAGAACGCCGCGCGGTAATCATTTGTTTGCGGTCCGTGTCGAGATACCCGGCATCACAAAGCTCCTCATACGGCATTGCTGCTATCTGGTTGAGGCGAGCCACCAGCTTTCCGTAACGGGTAGTGGGGTCCTTATGCTGGTGGAGGGCTTTATCCAAATCGCTGCGACTGTACTGCTTGCCATGCGCCCACAGGTAAGAACAGGTGAACAGAGCATCAGATACAGTTTCTACAGCTGTCAGTTGTACCGTCATTTTGGTATGCCTCCGCTCATCTGGAATTTGCCGATCAGAGGATGGAACCAGTACGCAGAGCCATATTTGCGCTTAGCACTGCGCAACACCAGCCGCGCCGCTTCCCTGAACTTTTCATCAGGCGCAACGAACCCGCCAGATTTCAGCTTAACCAGCATCACCCCTGTGTTTTTCGCCAGCTCCTCAGCCTTTTTGGTTGAGATACCGTATTCAGCAGCCAGTGTTGCTACTGGCGTCATACCCGGAGGGATTTCTCCGCCCTGACTATCGGTAAGTGATTTAACCTGAGCCTCAAGGCGCAAAACCTTCTCAACCAGCAGATCAACGCGGTTAGCAAGTTCGTTAAACTTCACATTGCTGATCATGGTCTTGCCTCCTGCGTTTCAGGGTCTGAAAAAGTAGAAATATCCAGTGAGTTTGCCAGTTCGTCAGAAAGGCGCTGAGCCAGGTGCGTTAAACTCATTACATGGATACGCTCCGCCTCCCCCTTGATAGTTGAAAGGTAAGCAGCACATGACATGAGCGCAGCAACCTCTTGCGCCAGTAACAGCAAATCTTTTTTGCTGCGGTAGGTGTAAAAGTTATCCATTGAGCGCTCCCGTTTCATTCTGCTCCACCATGCTTGCCGCAAGTTGATCCGATACTCGTCTGGCCAGACTGATAAGGTTTTCACGCTCAACCTGATCAACGTCGTACTCTTCGACAACCATCAACAACGCAGCCAGTTCACAGGCTATTGACGCACTTTTATTGGTTAATTCACGCATGGCGCACCTCCTGAATAGCTGCGCTATCGAACTCCCAGCCACGGCGGGTGGTGTAATCGAAAAACGCAACGCGACAAGGAGACTGGGCGCGGATTTTGGCAGCGAAAACCAAATCCCAGCCGGGGAATGCAGCGCGGGCTTTATCTTCCGTATCAGCATCAAAGCGGAGTACTACAGGTGTGCATTTTGGGGTGTGGTCTGGGGTTGCCAGGAATAACCATGTAAATTCCGGGCGAGTTTGGGTATGCTGTTGATCAGCCATAACTGTTACTCCGATTAACGGTTTGGTTAGACGCCCTGGTACTGCTCTAACAGTCCGGGGCGTTGCTTTTTGGTATGCACCTGTCATACACTTGATTACCATTTCAAAGTAATCAGGTGTCAACCAAATGTCAACCATAGAAATTAAAGCCAAAGGTAACAAGCAGATCGCATTACGCGTAGAACCAAACCTAGAAGAAGGAATTAAACAGGCTCTGGCGCAAGATGGTGACGCTTCTGTATCAGCATGGATAAAGCGAATAATCCGCAAAGAGTTACAGCAGCGAGGCATTGAGCCGAAAAGCTGATACCCAAAATCTGGGTAACGGTCGAAACTACGGAGTTCCTCCGGGGTATGCTGCATTGCAGTACACCCCGCACGCCGATCCAGTTCTCCCCAGATTTGGGGAAATGGGGTATGCGCCAATGCCGTACACCTTAACCGCGCCAATGGCGCAGTTCCTGCAATCACAGGAGCGCTCAGGCTTTGACCACCAGCGCAAGGCCTGGTATGCTGATCCTGTTTAGATTTGATGTGACTACTTGGGCGACCCTGCAAGGTCGCCTTTGTTTTATTTATCACCCGCATTTTTACCCCCATCCAGTACACCAGCATCTATCAGCTTTTTAGCCAGCCACTGAACTCCCTTCGGAGTAAACTTCGCCTGCGTAAAAGCGTGCCCGTTGTTCGTGCTCTCGCCTGTCTTAAGAGTGAATCTGCCAGCATCCATATGGTGGGCATAAGGCGTCAGCTTTCCGGCCAGTGGATACATGACCCCCTGATCAATGAGGAACCGGCGCAGCTGGGTCTCTTTCACCCCAAGCAATTTCGATACCTCCCGAAATCCCATGCTGCCGGACGCCTCGACGAAGCGATCGACAAAACTTGCCTTGGTGGCAGTGATAGCGAGCTGGGTTTCGAGATGAAGGGACTTTTCAGCCAGATCAGCAGCAAGGCGCAAAGCATCCGGGAGAGACTGAGGGAGAGTAGAGACAGACTTAGCCTGGCGTTCGCAGTTGATAAAGTAGCGCCGTACCTCTCGCCCTTTATCGTTGCGCTCGACCATCGCCAGCTCTTTACCCATGTCGATAGTTATCATGTAGTCATGCTCAATCTGTTGGCGATTTTTTGCGCTCCCCGGAACGGGGGAGCTCAGATTTTCAACAGTGATGTAATCAACGCCCGCCAGAAACCCATACTGATTAATGCGCCCTTTGATCCATGTCGTGAAATCGCGCCCCACACCAAGAAAGGAATGGAGACTCCTGGCGCTAACAGATGAAACCGACTGACCGCCAATACTGCCAGGCGAGACGGGTACAAGCTCAGGTAAATTTCCCATACCATTCCTCAGGCTGTTTGTGTGCGACGAGTGGAGGCCAGATAGCAATCGAGATCGGCCTTCATATAAATGACCTTGCGCCCTACCTTATGATGTGGAATACCCACTTTTCCGGTATGAGCCCAATTAGCCAACGTTTGGGAGTTAACGCCAAGATAAGCAGCTGCTTCTGCGCGGGTCAGGCGTTCTAATGTGAAAGGAGAATTGACTAACTTCATATTTATCACCGTGTATTAATGGTTAACAACAGTGATAAATATCTATGATGACGTAATGCCTTATCAGTCCTGTAACTGGCTACAGGTTCTCATCTACCGGATGCAGAGACACAACAACCAGCAATATCCCCCCATTAACTGGCTAATGGGGGGAATACTAATTCAAGTCTTGTATATTTTTCTGGTTTTGGTGGCCTCAAGCCAGAGAGTGTTATCCAATTATCCAATGCATTCCGACTTACCCTCCCATGATAATGGGCAGCTAAAGCATCAAGAAGCGCAGTTTTCGCACCACAAGGATATTTTCCCCAGGTGAGTCTAATGACTTCAATTACCTCTGAATAATATGGACTACGTGGCCTTTTTGCCTTTTCTCTTTGAGATTCTGAAATTGCCTTCTGAGCTATTTCATTAAATTCCTTAAGAGATATCTCATCACTAAAAACCCCTTCCATTAGCAATTTAACGCCAATCCTGGCAAGGTTATCTGCATTGTTATTCATGCCAATAAAATGCAACGCAAGAGCGGCATTTAAAACAGTGATGCCATCACCCGACAATGGAACATCAGCCAAGAATGGGGTTTGTTTTTCATCCATATATAGTAAGGTTTTGATTACCTGTTCATCGCTACCAGATTCATTAGCATCCACACCAATAAAGTAAAGAAATTCCTCCAGGGGCTTTTCCGAGTCTTCAAAATAGCCAATTATTGTATTAACCATTTTGCGGGCAGAATTTTCTGAACCACCGGCTTTGAACGCATCACGCAAAATAGAAACAGATGTGGAATCAGTACCATCAACAAACAATTCGTTTATGTACGTACCAACTATCATTTTTCTAAAATCAATTTCTGATTTTGTCATGATTTATAACCTTTATTATCATTTGAAATCTCGAAGATTAGTTTTCTTTTCTGATCTTCGTTTAAACTTTCCAAAACAGCCATTAACTGAGTATTAATATCTTTTATATTTTCAGACATTCCAGCATGTTCAAGGATTGCCCGCTCTATTCTTGAGGCTGGCTCCAAAAGTTCATCGGCGCTGAAATGCAAATAACCCTGCGTAACATCGGCACTTCTCATCGTGCGGTGATTAAGTAGGCGTTTCAGGATGTAGTTTCCAACGCCCACCAGCTCAGCAACAGTGCCGAAAGTGCGACGACCGTCATGCCATTTAAACGAGATGGGCTGGAGCAAATCAGGGTTAAGTTCTGGTACGGTGGCAGCGCTTATGCGTTCGATAATATGCCTGTATTCCTTGATAACTCCCTTATCACCAGGGAAAACTAATACACCATCGGCAGCTTTCATTTTTGCTCGACGACGAAACAGTTTTAAAAGAGTCTCCGTGACAGGTAGCTCAAGCGGATCACCGTTCTTTGTGGCATCTATCCAGAAATAGCGGCCACCTAAATTAACCCTGTCCCAACTAAGCTCTAAAATTTCTGATTTGCGTAATCCGGTAAAAATCGACATTTCCACTGCATCACAAACTGCAGCAGCAATATCATCACGGCCCTGCTCGGCCAAGCTGCGAACGCTGGCTAAAGCGCTAAACCACCTGGCAAGCTCATTGGTACGGATACGCTCAGTTTTCCTGACTGTTCCATGCCATTTTCGCTTAGTGCTGAGCACCATCGTAGGAGGGTCAGGAAGAAGGGTTTTACCCTGATCGTCTCGGTAATGGTCGTGAGAGAAACGGTATATAGCCCGCAACACTCGCGCCCATAGATCAGCTTGCGCTTTACTACCGGTTCCTACACCAGCGCGTAGCGTTGATTTGTCAGCGCCAAACCACACGGAACCATCAGTTACAGCCTTATGTCTTGCCTCCACCCGCTCCCTGCTGATCGAAGCGATTGGCTGCTTCATCCAGTCACCTGAGTAATTTTGCAGGATGGAGCGATATTGCGTTGCTGTATCTGCGCTTAACCTTGCATCACGGCTCTCGATGTAAGTATCCAGTGCCTCAGCAAGCGTCACGGAAGCCTTTTCGCTAATACGCCTTTCAACATTCGGGTTTCTGCCAGTGGTGGCTACATCCCCCAACAGCTCAAGAGCCTTTGCCCTGGCATTATCAATCGTGAGATCAGGGAAGCGCCCCAGCGTGGCACGGATGAACTTGCCATTACGTTTACGGGAGATGCAGAAGCTCTTAACGCCACTGATGCCCACGCGAACACGCAGGCCGTTAACGACGGTATCACCATACTCAACCTGACCACGTTCCGCAGCTGGCAGACTTTCAAGTTTAGCTTTAGTGAATTTGAATGTTTCCACAAACACCCCATACCAAACGATTAGGGTATCCTGCAAATCGCTTGCAGGCTCCAGGATACCTATAGGATACCGCAAAGGAGTATTTTAGAGTATTTATGGTTATTTATACAGCAAATTGATATCGCATAACTAACTGAAAATTATAGATAAGTATTTTTAAGTAATAATTTGCATCCTAACTCATAATCGCTTGGTCGCTGGTTCAAGTCCAGCAGGGGCCACCAAATTTTAGCTTTATAATCATCCAGTTAAGCCACTCGATTGAGTGGCTTTTTTGTAAGTAATCCACCACACGTAGCCCGGCCTGTCGCTTCCCCTCACAAACCCTAAAAACTAAAGAAATCCCCCATCGCGCCGATCATCATCCGTGTGTATTATTTCCTGTAGCTTTTACAACAACTAACCTTAACTCAAATACTTAAGCGCCAGAGCGAAAGGCATCATGAGCACACCGATCAAACGGCTAGAAATCATTAAAAATGCCATTGAGCTGGAAGATGACGACATCATCCGGAGCCAGCTGAAACGTCTCAAAGAGGAAGCCTTTGACGATGATCTCCTGTCCATCGTCGCGGCGCTTGAGCAGAAAAACTACACCGCAGCCCTTCGCGCTATCACCGCCTGGCTGCAAAGCCAGCGCGCCGTTACCCCGTGGCGTGACCCACAGCTGGCGGCCAGCAAGCTGGAGCTGAAAGCCCTGGAAGAGCGTCTGCGCGATCTGATTGATCGCCGTAACGCCCGGGTACAGCAGCTAGATGAGTTCAACGATCTCTATTTCTCCCGCCTCGGGCCGTTGATGCAGCAGATCCTCGCCCTGCGTAAAACGCTGGCGGAGCTTAACCTGCGTCGTCAGCAGGCGGAGACGCGTCGTCGGGAAGAGGATTACCGCCGCTGCCAGGACTATATGGCGCAGGCCGTAGAGGTTCTGACAACGCTCACCCGGCGCTGGCGAGATCTGCCTGCGGATTCCGTTCAGGCGGCAGAGGCGCGCAAACATCTTCAGCAGCAAAGCAATCTGATTGCCAACCTGCTGGCCGAAGCAATGGAGCTGGAGACCGGTTTAACGCGTGAAGAAGAGCCGGCACGTCAGGCGCGCGATGAGGCCAACGAAGAGTACAAGAAGTATCGCGAACAGCATCATGATGCCGAAGTTCGCCTGCGTAAAGGCAAGGATCTCTCTGAAGAGGATCGGAACGAGCTGAAGCGGCTCTGGCGTCAGGCAAGCAAGCTATGCCACCCGGATCTGGTTGCCGATGATTTAAAAGAGGAGGCCAACAGGATGATGGTGCAACTCAACCAGGCCAAACAGCGCGGCGACGTGAAGGCCATTCGCTCGCTGGTCGCCCGTCTGCAACAAGGATTCGAACCGATGATGGCAAGCGACAGACTGAACGACCTGGAACGTATTCGTAAAAAGATGGCGCAGGTGCGTGAGCAAATCGACACTCTGGTGAACGAGCTGGCAGAGCTGGAGAAGGAAGAGTCCTGGCTGCTCGTCTCGTCGCTCAGCAATATGGAAGCCTACTTTGCCCAGCAGGAGAAAGCGCTGAAAGAGGTATGCGCCTCGCTCGAACATCAGGTGAGCGAAGCGCAGCTGGATCCCGCTGCCTGATTATTTGGCGTGCCAGTACGCGCTGGCACGCACCAGCTGCGGGTCAATTGCGTCGCTTTCAAACTGACGGCTCAGGCGTTTCACCACCTTCCCCTCTCCGGTCAGCCAGATAAAGTAATCCTCTTCCGGCACGGCCAGCGCGGCAAGATGGTCGGCCACCGCCTGCTCGTTGTGGCCGATAACCCAGGTGATGTTGAACCCGCTCAGGTGCGCCAGATAGTCCTGATACGCCGAATCGCCCACGGTGACGATGGCGTGGATCGCCGGGCGAACAGGCAGTTTTGCGATGCCTTCTAAACGGCGGCGCAGCGCGGGCATCCCCGACTCGTCGCACACGTACAGCTGCCAGGCGTAATCTTCCGGCACCACCAGCGAACCGCGCGGCCCGCCGATGGTCAGCTTGTCGCCCACCTTAGCCTCTACCGCCCAGTTGCTGGCAATGCCGCCATCATGAACGAAGAAATCGAGCGCCAGCTCATGTTTTTCGTCATCGTACAGCGGGGTATAGTCACGTGCCTGCGGACGCGTGCCGTCGCCCCAGTCGATGCCTTCATCGGTCACCACAGGCGGCACGAAAGTGGTGCCCGGTGCCGGGAAAAAGACTTTGGTATGGTCGTCAAAGCCGCGAGAGCTAAAGCCCTCCAGCGCCTCGCCGCCTAGCACAATGCGCTGAAATCCTGCGCTGACTCGCTCAGTGCGCAGCACGTTCAGCTCACGAAAACGCAGGTCATTGCGGACACGTTGAGGGTAACGGGTAGATGCCATGTTGATGCCCTTCTCAGGTGAATACGATATATCGGAATGAATTTTTAATGATAATGATTGCTATTAACTAAGAAATCAAGATTTTTTAGATTACATCTGAATATATCTTAGATATAGTTTAGATATATCAAATTGAGGGAAAAACATGCGACACGAACACGACGGCGGCGGACGCCGGCCACGATTTTTTGGTCATGGCGATTTGCGGCTGGTGATCCTGGATATCCTGACCCGCAACGCGAGCCATGGTTACGAACTGATCAAAGAGATCGAAAACCTGACTCAGGGACATTACACGCCTAGCCCTGGCGTGATCTACCCGACGCTGGATTACTTGCAGGATCAGGCGCTTATCACCATTACCGAAGAAGAGAACGGCCGTAAGCGGATTGCGATTAACGCCGCCGGAGAACAGTGGCTGGAAAATAACCGGGAACAGCTGGAGCAGATCCAGACGCGTATCAAGGCGCGCTCCGTCGGTTTCCAGCTGCGCAAAAACCCGCAGATGAAGCGGGCGCTGGATAACTTCAAAGCGGTACTGGATCTGAAGGTTAATCAGGGAGAGCTCAGCGACGCGCAGTTGAAACAGATTATCGGCGTGATTGACCGCGCGGCGCTGGAGATCTCCCAGCTGGATTAAGCCAGCACGCCGTCGCTCACGCGGAACACGCGAACCAGCTCTTTCAGGTGCATGGCCTGTTCGTTAAGGGATGCCGCCGCCGCAACGGACTCCTCCACCAGCGCGGAGTTCTGCTGGGTGGTGGCGTCTATCAGGCCAATCGCGCTGTTGATCTGCGAGATGCCTTCCGTCTGTTCGTGGCTGGCCTGGCGAATCTCACGCAGGATTACGTCCATCTCCTCTACGTTGCCGACCATGCCGTTGATAAGCCCGCTGGCCTTCTCCACAAGGTTCATGCCGTCCTGCGTCTGGCTTGTGGAGCTTTCAATCAGCTGGCGGATCTCACTCGCAGATGTTGCACTTTTCTGCGCGAGCTGGCGTACCTCGCCCGCCACCACCGCAAAGCCACGACCATGCTCACCCGCGCGCGCCGCTTCGACCGCCGCATTCAGCGCCAGAATATTAGTCTGGAAGGCAATGGCGTCGATCAGGTCGATAATGTCGGACATCCTGTTCGATGTTTCGTTAATCAGGCGCATCTTGCTGGTGACCTGCTTCATCATCTCGCCGTTGTTTTTGACCACAGCAGCCGCATCGGCAGACAGGTTCGTCGCTTCTCCGGTGTGGGACGCGGTGTTCTTCACCGTAGCGGTGATCTGCTCCATCGACGCGGCCGTTTGTTCAACGGAACTGGCCTGCTCCTCCGTGCGGGCAGCCAGATCCTGGTTGCCCGCGACAATTTGCGCGGCGGCGCTGGAGATGTTTTCCGATCCGGTTTGCACCTGCTGCACAATCTCCAGCAGGCGCGTTTTCATCTCCATCAGTGCGGTGAGTAGCAGTCCGGTTTCATCTTTACCGTGCGAGATAATGCTGCCGGTGAGATCGCCATCGGCAATGGCCTCCGCAAAATTCACCGCGTCGTTCAGCGGTCGGGTAATGGATCGCACAATGAACCAGCCAGTCAGGCTGGCTGCCGCGACGCTGAAAAGCGTAATCAGGACCAGCAGGAGACGATTGGTGCGGAAATCGCCTTCCACCTGCTCGCCCGCACTCTGCATTTCATGGTCCTGGATCGCAATCAGCGCCTGCACTTTCGCTTTATAGGACTGTTGCAGATTCAGGGTGTTGGTCATCATTTCGTTTATCGCGCCCGCACGGTCGTTATTCTGCACGGCCTGCAAAATGCGGTAGCGCGAGTCAAGATATTGCTGGCGTACGCCGTGGATATCGGCCAGCACCTGTTGGGATTTTTTATCCTTGAGAGCGTTGTCCAGCTCGCTCAGGATTGCGGAGATGCGCTCGCTGATCGCCTTCAGACGCTGCTCTGATTGCGCCGTGTACGTCCCCTGTTCGTCCAGCAGCATGAGCTGCTGCGTGCTTATAAATTCCTGGAAGTTGTCGATTAACTGGTTCGCTTTTACCGTCGTTGGATAGTCGCTGGTAAGGATGGTTTGCATTCCATTGTTTGCCCGATTCAGGCTCATCAGAGACAAGCTTGCGCTGACGACCATCAGGACAATAAATAATCCAAACGCCAGAAATAATTTCGTGCCGATCTTTACGTCATGTATGAACATATTTACCCCATCGATGTGATTATTTCTCAGACGATCGCTGTTATCGACAGGAAACACGCTAACTTTATGACTTTGATCGTTTTTTTATTTTTCACTCTCAATGAATCTGGATTGTAACAATTAAAAACCGGGCACTTTTTTTAGTTACTTAATATTTCATTAACAACATAACTTATTCTGAAAAACAAAAAAGCCGTTTACCCAGGAGGAATAAACGGCTTTATCGAAGCATGTATTTCTTAATGCAGCACGGTAACCGCATCTTCAAGGCGTCCGGCCCGGTGCTTAACCATCGCGGAAATCTGCGCGCTCTCTTCGACCAGGTCAGCATTTTTCTGCGTAATGCTGTCCAGCTCTGCCACGGCACGGGTCAGCTCTGTCAGGCCTGTCGCCTGCTCTGAGGTGGCGTGGCTGATCTGCGCGATAAGCTGCGTGACGTTTTTCACCTGCTCGACAATATCATCCATGGTACGTCCCGCGGCGTGAACCTGATCGGCGCCCGACTGCACTTTGCTGGCGCTGGCGTCGATCAGCTTGCGAATATCGTTAGCCGCGTTCGCGCTGCGGCTGGCAAGATGGCGCACTTCGCCCGCCACCACCGCAAAACCTTTCCCCTGCTCGCCCGCGCGTGCCGCCTCAACCGCGGCGTTCAGCGCCAGAATATTGGTCTGGAAGGCGATGTCATTGATAAGCGAGGTAATAGAGCCAATGCGCTGGGTACTGTCGGCAATGTCATCCATGGTTTTCACCACGGTCTGCATCACGGTGCCCCCCTGCGTGGCCGCGCTGCTGGCGGCCATCGATAGCTTGTCGACTGCGGCTGCGGTCTCAGAGTTACTCTGCACCGACGCCGCCATCTGGTTCATTGTTGCCACGGTCTGCTGCACGTTAGCCACGGTCTGGCGCGTGCGGTCGTTGAGATCTTCATTGCCCTGCGCCAGCCTGTCGCTGCCGTCGCGCACGCTCACCACCTGGCTGGAGACGTCGTTGATCAGCCAGCGGCACATCAGCCCCAGCTGTCCGACGGCCCGCAGCGTCAGCCCCAGTTCATCGCTGCGGTTAAGATGCTGCACGCTGTTACGCTCTCCGGTAGCGACCCTGAGCGCCTGCCGTGCGACGTTTTCCACCGGGCGGACAATCTGTTGCTCAAACACCAGGGTGCCAAGCAGCATCACCACGGCTGCCGCCGCCAGCGAAGCCCAGCCCGCGGCACTGGCAACCAGCGTTGCGGCCATCACCGCGAAAAGTACCGCCATTACGCTACGCACGCGCCAGCGCAGCGGCATCGCCGGTAATTTGCCGAGCCAGCCTTTGCGCACCACCAGCCCTTTATGAATGCGTTTTTTGCAGCGTCCTTCGTTGAGCGCCTTATAAAGCGGCTCCACCGCGGCGACCTCGTCCTGCGTGGCGCGGGTACGAATGGACATATAGCCCGTCATCTGGCCGTTACGCACCATTGGTACCGCATTGGCACGTACCCAATAGTGATCGCCATTTTTACGTCGGTTTTTGACAATCCCGCTCCAGGGTTCGCCCTTTTGCAGCGTGTACCACATGTCGGCAAAAGCCGCTTTCGGCATATCCGGATGACGCACAATGTTGTGCGGTTGCCCGAGCAGCTCCTGGAGCGTAAAGCCGCTCACTTGCACAAAGGTGTCGTTAGTGTGGGTCATGTAGCTGTGGAGGTCGGTGGTCGACATAAGCGTGGTGTCATCGTCCAGCGGATATTCATTCTGGGTGACATAGTCAGGAGAGGACATAGTGAGCATCCCTTGCAGGTTATTTGAATGTTAATTTTGTGGCTTATGTTTTTTCGGCGATAAAAAATTTATCTTTAGTTGTTAAATATGATTGAGATCGCAAATCTCGGTTAAACCGCACTTTTCGTACGTTTTTCTAATTAATTGATTTGAAATACTTTCGGCATGAAACTACCTACAAAGCATGATACCCCGGTGCACACTTAAGGCGCATTCCCTGCCCTGGAGCAGTGCAATTGACGACACCCCATCCCCGGCTCGTTATCCCTTATCCCGTGCGGCGCGCGATGGCATGATTAAATATTGTGCAACTTTGATTTCACCTGGCGTTTATCCCGATTTTTGTTAAGGCATCTGAGGTGGCGTAATCCCTGCAATACTTAACTCAGTATCATGTGATACGCGATCCCCGGGAGCATATTTTGAACAGGTTACCTTCCAGCGCCTCGGCTCTTGCCTGTACCGCGCACGCACTGAATCTCATTGAGAAGCGAACGCTTGATCATGAGGAGATGAAACAACTTAACCGTGAGGTCATTGATTACTTTAAGGAGCATGTGAATCCAGGTTTTCTGGAGTATCGCAAATCTGTTACCGCCGGCGGGGATTACGGAGCCGTAGAGTGGCAAGCGGGCAGTCTGAATACGCTTGTCGACACCCAGGGACAGGAGTTTATCGATTGCCTGGGTGGTTTTGGTATTTTCAACGTGGGGCACCGTAATCCAGTTGTGGTTTCCGCCGTACAGAATCAACTTGCGAAACAACCTCTCCATAGCCAGGAACTGCTCGATCCGCTTCGCGCCATGCTCGCGAAAACGCTGGCAGCCTTAACGCCCGGTAAGCTGAAATACAGCTTCTTCAGCAACAGCGGCACCGAATCGGTCGAAGCGGCGATTAAACTCGCCAAAGCGTACCAGTCGCCGCGCGGGAAATTTACCTTTATCGCCACCAGCGGCGCGTTCCACGGGAAATCCCTGGGCGCTCTGTCGGCGACCGCTAAATCTACCTTCCGCAAGCCGTTTATGCCGCTGCTGCCGGGCTTCCGCCACGTGCCGTTTGGCGACATCAACGCCATGCGCATCGTGCTGAGTGAATGCCGTAAAACCGGCGACGACGTGGCGGCGGTGATCCTGGAGCCGATTCAGGGTGAAGGCGGCGTGATCCTCCCGCCGCAGGGCTATCTGCCCGCCGTGCGTCAGCTGTGCGATGAGTTTGGCGCGCTGCTGATCTTCGACGAAGTGCAGACCGGGATGGGGCGCACCGGCAAGATGTTCGCCTGCGAGCACGAGAACGTTCAGCCGGACATTCTGTGCCTGGCGAAAGCGCTCGGTGGCGGCGTGATGCCGATTGGCGCAACGGTCGCCACTGAGGAGGTCTTCTCGGTGCTGTTCGATAACCCGTTCTTACATACCACCACCTTTGGCGGTAACCCGCTGGCCTGTGCGGCGGCGCTGGCCACCATCAACGTGCTGCTGGAGCAAAACCTGCCCGCGCAAGCGGAGCAGAAAGGCGACATGCTGCTGGACGGCTTCCGTCAGTTGGGCCGGGAATATCCGGATCTGGTACAGGATGCGCGCGGGAAAGGGATGCTGATGGCGATTGAGTTCGTTGATAACGAAACCGGTTATAGCTTCGCAAGCGAGATGTTCCGCCAGCGGGTACTGGTGGCGGGAACGCTTAACAACTCGAAAACCATCCGCATTGAGCCACCGTTGACGCTTACCATTGAGCAGTGTGAGCAGGTGCTGAAGGCGGCGCGTAAGGCGCTGGCGGCATTACGTATTGCCGTAACATCCGCCTGAACATTTATTTTTCCTGCCCTTTTAGCAGTATCAGGGCGATATGCAAAGAAATCCCTGGGATAGCCAGGGATTTCTTTATGCAGTCAGACTGAGGAATAATGTGCATAAGTGCAAACACGGTTCATCATATAAATTTAAAATATTTCTTTATGTAATATCAGATTGTAAAAGCAGCCGGATAATAACACCACCGCATTCCCAACGCATGTCCGAATAATGACAACCGTAACGTCTTGCATTATTAACAAAACCACGATGACATTCATCGCAGACATTAATAAAACCGACCAGCGAATAGAAATGCGGTTCTGACGGCGTGCAATATCATTCAAACAAATAAATTATGAGTTAATTTTATATTTAGTAAAACTAATAAAACATCAACCCATTATCACATTGATATAATATTATTTAATCCGTAGAATCCCCTCATTCATCAGCGCAGTGGCGGATGATATAAAACCAGTAACAACGCCCTGGGTAAAAATAATATATTAATCTAAAAACATATCCTATACCACTGCCTCGAAAAAAGATTCACATGTCATTGTGAATATATTATTTCAATTGACAGCATGATGTTTATCTAAAAAGGATTTGTATGAAAAAGCAAGTTATAGCAATGGCTGTTGCCGGCGCGCTGGCTGGTGGCATGGCAATTAATGCGCAGGCCGATACCGTTACCGTTTCCGGCGGGACCGTCAACTTTGTCGGCCAGGTGGTAAACGCCGCCTGTTCCGTCGCGGCTGACTCCGTAGACCAGACCGTTACCCTGAGCCAGGTGCGTACCGTCAAGCTGACAACGGTCGGCATGCAGGCCAACCAGAAAGAAGATTTTAAAATCGTTCTGGAAGATTGCGACGCCACCGTTAGCCAGAATGCCGCCGTGATCTTTAACGGCCAGCAGGACCCTGCTGTAGAAGGCAGCCTGGCGAACACCGCTGGCGCAGGCTCGGCCAAAAACGTTGCGCTGCAACTGTTCGGGCCGGACGGCCAGGCGCTGAACATTGGCGATACCTCCTCCAACGTTAAGCTGATCAACGGCGAAAACATCATCCCGCTGAGCGTGGATTACGTGGCCACAGGCGCGGCCGAGCCGGGCAACGTCTCCTCCGTCGCAACGTTCCAGATGGTTTATTCCTGATTCGTTAGCCGATCTCGCTTCTTCGCCTGCGGGCGGAGAAGCGTTGTCCGGCAAGCGTTAGAGAGTTCGCAATGCAGCAATCCATAAATCGGGCGCTGCTGATAGCCGGCACTGCGCTTTTTGCCGTATTGCCAGCCGCGGCAAAGGACGATGGAAGCGTGACCTTTCAGGGTCAGGTCGTCAATGCGGCCTGTTCCGTCAGCATGGATTCCCAGGATCAAATCGTGCATATGGGACAGGTACGCAATAGCCAGTTCATCGCCGCCGGTGACTGGGCCAAACCGGTACCCTTCTTCATCACGCTGGAAGCATGCGACACCAGCGTAAGCCAGCGCGCCGGGGTGCTGTTTAGCGGCGAGTCTGACGGCAACGATCCCCAGGTTTTTCGCGCGGGCTATGGGCCTGGCGCCGCCACCGGGATTGGTATCGGTCTATTCGATGCGATGGGGAACCTGGTAAAGCCAGACACCGCGCCCCCCTGGTACAGACCTTTGCAGGACGGTGAAAACCGGCTGAGCTATATCGCCAGGTATCGCGCCACCGAAGATAGCGTCAACGCTGGTACCGCGAACGCGCAGGTCTGGTTCATCGTTTTTTACCAATAACTGACTCACAGGCAAGAAGCCTGACACATGAGAAACTGAGGGAACAATGCGTATCATTACATCACGCTGTAAACTGACTCGTCTGATAGCTGGCGCGCTAACGGCTCTGTTCGCGATGGGGATGGCCGGTTCTGCCAGCGCAGGCGGTATCGCGCTCGGGGGAACCCGGGTGATTTATCCCCAGGGTGATAAGCAGGCTTCATTAGCCATTATTAACTCTTCAACGAATACCACTTTTTTAATTCAGAGCTGGGTGTCCAACGCCGAAGGGGCAAAATCAGCGGATTTTGTCATTACGCCGCCGCTGTTCGTTATCCATCCTAAAAAAGAGAATACCCTGCGTATTATGTACGTGGGCCCCGATCTGCCTGTCGATCGTGAAAGCGTTTTTTATCTGAACAGCAAAGCCATTCCTTCCGTCGAGAAAAATAAGCTTTCCGGTAATACGCTACAAATTGCCACCCAGAGCGTTATTAAACTTTTTATCCGGCCGAAAAAATTGCCGTCGCTCTCTATTGATGCGCCCAAAACATTAACCTGCTCAGTCACCAATGGAAAAGTCACTATTACCAATCCATCGCCTTATTACGTTTCGTTGGTTCAGTTTTTCGTCGGCAGCACGCAACTGGCAAATAACATGGTAGCGCCCAAAAATAACCTGGTGGTGGAGATCCCCGGTGGCGGCACTGGCAGCGTGAGGTTTCAGACCGTTAATGACTTTGGTGCCAACACGCCCGTTCAGTCATGCGCGAAATAAGTCGTATACGGCGTTACGTATGACGTTTTGTCATTAAAAGCCTCGCAGGTAAGGGAAGACATGAAGCGTGTTCAGCCACGAAGATTTTACGCGCTCGTCAGAGCGTCGCTAACGCCGCTGGCGTTGACGATTGCGGGACTCCTTTCGTCCATCACCGTGCGCGCGGAGTATTTTTTTAACCCGGCATTTTTGTCGAGCGATCCTTCCGCCGTGGCGGATCTCTCCCGTTTTTCAACAAATGGCCAGGCGCCGGGCGTCTATCGCGTGGATCTCTGGCTGAATGGAACATTTGTCACCACCCGCGATATCAACTTTATCGCCAGAACCGTAACGGACGGAGCCGTACAGGGCGACGACACGGGGCTAATGGCCTGCCTGACGCCCAAAGCGTATGAAAACCTGGGCGTCAACGTTCAGGCATTCCCGGCGCTGGCCGCCGCGAAAGCCGACAGCTGCGTGGACATTGCCGCCATTATTCCGGCCGCTGCCACTCTCTTTAATTTCGAACAGCAGCGTCTGGAAATCAGCATTCCGCAGGCCGCATTACGCAACAACGCGCGCGGCTATATCCCGCCAGAGCAGTGGGATGAAGGTATTAACGCTCTGCTGCTGAACTATAACTTTAGCGGCTCATACAGCCGCGATCGCAGCGAAAACGGCACAACCCACAAAAGCTATTTCCTCGGCCTGAACAGCGGGGTGAATCTTGGTGCGTGGCGTCTGCGGGACTACTCGACGTGGAACTACTATAACAGCGACGAGAACCGCCATAGCGAATGGGAACATATCAACACCTATCTTGAGCGGACGGTGATTCCGCTAAAGGGCAGACTGACGGTGGGCGATAGCTATACCTCGTCGGAAATTTTCGACAGCCTTCCCTTTCGCGGCGCGCAGATCGCCTCGGACGACAACATGCTGCCAGACAGCATGAAAGGCTTTGCGCCCACCATTCGCGGGATTGCCAAAAGCAACGCGCAGGTCACCATCAAGCAGAACGGCTATAGTCTTTACCAGAGCTACGTTCCGCCCGGCGCCTTCGCCATTAACGATCTCTTCCCAACCTCCTCCAGCGGCGACCTCACGGTGGAAGTGAAGGAGACGGACGGCAGTATCTCCCGCTATTCCGTTCCTTACTCCGCCGTACCGCTCCTCCAGCGCGAAGGGCGGGTGAAGTATGCCCTGACGGCGGCACAGTACCGCAGCAATAACGGTCAGCAGGACGAGGTGAATTTTGCCCAGGGCACGCTGATTTGGGGGCTACCGCAGGGCGTAACCGTCTATGGCGGCTCACAGCTTTCCGGCGATTATCACGCGCTGGCTCTTGGCGCTGGCCTCAATATGGGCAACTTTGGCGCCGTCTCTCTCGACGTTACCCACGCGCGCAGTACGCTGGCCGACGACACCAGCCATACGGGGCAGTCTCTTCGTTTCCTGTATGCCAAATCCCTCAACAAGATGGGTACGAACTTCCAGCTGCTGGGCTACCGCTACTCCACGTCCGGGTTCTATAACCTGGATGAGACAACCTACACACATATGCAGGGCTATACGGGCGATGCGGAGCAGGATGACGCGAATGAGGCCACGAACTGGCTGGACTACTACAACCTCAACTGGACTAAACGCGGCAAGCTTCAATTCAATATTTCGCAGCAGCTAGGCAGGCTCGGCTCGCTGTTCGTGACCGGAAGCCAGCAGAGCTACTGGCACACGGACGACAAAAACACGCTCGTCCAGGTGGGATACAGCGGTACCTGGGCCGGGATCTCATACAGCCTGACCTACAACTACAACAAATCGCCGGGCATGTCGGATAGCGATGAGATTTATGCGATTAACCTTTCCTTCCCGCTTAGCCAGTGGCTTTCACCTGCCAATGACGTCAGCCAGAAGCGGAACTACGCCTATGCCACCTACGGCATGAGCGCCAATAAACATGGAGAAACATCTCAGAACGCGGGGATTAACGGCACGCTGCTGGCGGAGAACAACCTTAACTACAGCGTGCAGGAAGGTTATGCCCGCCAGGGGGCTGGCTCGCAAGGTTCCGCCAGTCTGGAATACGATGCCGCCTACGGCAACGCCAGCCTGGGCTACAACTACAGCGATAACGGCGATTATCGGGAAGTAACCTACGGCCTGAGCGGAGGCGTGGTAGCCCACCGCAACGGCATCACCTTAAGCCAGCCACTGGGTGATACCAACGTGCTGATTGCCGTACCGGGCGCAGCGGACGTCAGCGTCGAGAATGAACCCGGTATCCATACCGACGGACGCGGCTATGCGGTGGTGCCTTACGCCTCGGCCTACCATCTGAACAGGATGGCGCTGGACATTAACTCCCTCTCAGACGCCATGGATATCGATGATGCCGTCACCAGCGTGGTGCCGACCCACGGCGCCATCGTGCGCGCCACGTTTAACGCCCGTCTGGGCGCACGCGCGCTGGTAACGCTGCGCTACCACGGCAAGCCGGTGCCGTTTGGCGCCATGGTTTCCCGCGACGATAACGGCAGCGACACCATCGTAGGCGAAGAAGGCGAAACCTACCTCTCCGGCCTGAGCCAAAAGGGAGTGTTGAAGGCGCAATGGGGAGAAGGGGCGGATAAGCGCTGTACGGCCAACTACCACTTACCTGAAAGCAAACAGCCGCTGCTGCGGATCACCATGGAGTGTTCATAAATGAAATTAAGGATGATGCTTCTCTCTGCCGCTGGGCTACTTTTTTCGCTGAGCAGCCTGGCCGCAACGTGCAAAAACGCTAACGGCGGAATTTCCATGGTGAATTACGATCTGACCACCACGCTCACCACGGATCAAAACATCAAGGGCAACGGTACAGAGCTGAACCGAACCCAGGATATCCACGTCAACGCCACCTGTCCCCCAGGCAACTGGGAGAAGCGCACCTATCGTACCTATATCTCACCTTTCCCCGTGGTCAAAACGGAAGGCGAGTGGAAATATTTACAGCTTGATCCGGATTATATTATCGGTGCGATGAAAATCCATGATGCCACCATCGGCGATTTTTATCCGCCGGTGGAGTATGTCCACATGGGGGGGCACGAAGAGGTGGATACGGGCGGCGTCTTCCCGGTGAACGACAGCAATCTGACCTTCAAAATACAGATTGTCAGGCCGTTCATCGGCTCGGTCGTGATCCCGCCGAAACTGATGTTTAACGTCTATGTCACCACGACGGAAAATGACCGGCCCACCGTAATCGTTTATCAGATCACCTACAGCGGCGTAATAACCGTCCCGCAAAACTGCGTGATTAACGCCGGGCAAACCGTCACCGTCGATTTTGGGGCACTCTACCACGGCGATTTCACCCAGGCCGGACAGCGACCCGACAGCGTAGCGCCAAAAACCTTTACCGTGCCGATCGAATGCAACGCTGATGTCAACTCACCGGCGCAGCTCACCCTGCGGGTACAGGGGACGGCAGACGCTCGTTTCGCCAACGCGCTGGCGACGGATAACCCGGACGTGGCCGTCGTCGTGACCAGCCCGCAGGGCGAGATCCTGCGGCCAAACGTGTTCTCAAGCAGCGTCCCCTTTACCACGGATATGTCAGGACGCGCGGACGTGACGCTGCAAGCCTACCCCATCAGCACCACCGGGCAGTCGCCAGAGCTGGGCGTCTTCAGGGCGCTGGCGCTGTTACGCATTGATTTCGCCTGAGGAAGCGTAATGACCATTTCATGGAAAAACACCGTATGGCTGAGCGTGGCCCTGTTAAACCCGCCGCTGGTGAAGGCTGACGACACAAGCTTTAACGTGCAGTTTATCGGCACCATCGTTGGGGAATCCTGTAACGTCGATACTAACAGCGCAGAGCAAACGATCGACCTGGGTGAATTTACGACAGAGGAATTTCCGCGCGTGGGCGCCACGACACCGGAAAAGCAGTTTGCCATCACGCTCAAAAACTGCACCCGCGCAATCGGCGGCACGACCGTCTGGTTTACCGGCGACGCGGACGCCAACGATCCCACGCTGCTTGCCCTCTCAGATACGGGAAAAGGGACGCAGCACATGATGGCGACCGGACTGGCAGTCGAGCTGCTCGACAGCGCGCGGGCGTCTGTCCCGATCAATAATACCGAGTCGCCGCTATATCCCCTGCTGCCGGGCGATAACACGCTGACCTTCTTCCTGCGCTATAAATCTACGCTGCCGACGGTCACCACCGGCAACGCCACCGCCGTGATGTATTTCGATCTGCTTTACCAGTAAGGAGACAGAATGACGATCCTGAACAGGTTATTTATCTGTTGCGCGCTGCTGTTGTCAGGCAAGACGCTCGCCCATGACGGCACGGTCTATATTACCGGCGTGGTGAAAGGCAAAACCTGTATTGTCTCCCCCGGCTCGGAACAGCTGGTAGTGGAGATGCATGATGTGGCGGCCCGCCAGCTGGCCGGGCAAAAAAACGAAACGCCCTATGAGCCGTTCACTATTAACCTTGAAGCCTGCGGCGCCGGGTTATCCGCCGTCAGCACCCATTTTGAAGGCACGCCGGACGGTAACAATAGCGATCTGCTGGCCCTGACCGGCGGGCCGGACTATGCAACCGGCGTGGCTATCGGCCTCTATAATCCTGATAAATCGCTGATCGCCATGGGGGATGAAAGCCTGCCGTTCGCGCTAAGCAATGACCAGACCACCCTGGCGCTGCATTTTTACGCCCGCTACCTCGCCGTGACGAACGCCGTTACGCCGGGGGTGGCTAACGCTGCCGCCACCTTTGTGCTGACCTATGCGTGAGGCCAGCCTGCTGAAAAAAGCGGGGATAGCCCTGCTGACCGCCGCGTCTTTCTGGCTCTTGCCTGCTCAGGCCGGGGTGGTGATTGGCGGCACGCGGTTTGTTTATCCTCAGGATCAGCGCGCTATCAGCGTCACCGTGCGCAATAAGTCCTCGCTGCCGTATCTGATTGGCACAAAAATTTATCGCGGCGGCCGATGGCCGGGGGCGCAGCAGCCCCCCGAAGCGGCCACCGCGTGGTTTACCGCGACGCCGCCACTTTTTGCACTCCAGCCCGGACGTGAGAATAAGATCCGTCTGTTTCGCGCCGATGCGCCGCTTCCTGCCGATCGCGAAACGCTTTTCACGCTAAGCATTGCCTCCATTCCGGCCAGCCAGCGTCACAGCGATAACGTTCAGATGGCGGTACGTTCCAGCATGAAGTTTATCTATCGCCCGGAGGGGATTCAGGGCGAACCGGCGCTGGCCTATCGTCAGCTACGCTGGCAGCTGACCGCCGACGGGCTGACGGTTGAAAACCCGTCGCCTTATTACGTTACGCTGTATCAGCTTTCCGTTAACGGAACGCGGGTGGATAACGCCGGCGTTGTCGCCCCTCTGAGCCAGCGACGAACGGACTGGTGTAAAGGGACTGTCAGGTGCCAGCTCACCTGGCAGTCGCTGAGCGACGAGGGGCGGATATTGCCCTCGATCGCCCGCACGGTGAAATAATTGCTCGCGGGGGTATCCTGGCAGCGGACCGACACTAGCGGTGAAACTCCGCTACCGTCATGGTAAAGCGCAGCACTTTTTCTCCCTCATTGGCATAGCCGTGCGCCGCTTCCGTTTTCGCTACCGCCGACGCGCCAGCATTAACCTGTACCACCGTCTCGTCCACCGTCAGGGTTAATATGCCTTCGTTCACGTGCAGCAGCTCAAACGTTCCCGCCGGATGTCCCGGAGAGGTGAAAGTCTCTCCAGGATGCATCTCCCACTGCCACAGCTCAATCATGTCCGGTCCTGCGGTGCCTGCCAGCAATCTGGCATAACCGCCCTGTGCGCCCTGCCACAGAACCGGGATCGCCTCTTCCTGAATAATGTGTACCTGCGGCTCGCTGGAGACGTTAACGATGTCTGCCACCGAGACGCCAAGCGCGGCGGCCAGTTTGCACAGAATGGCAATGCTGGGGTTGGCAGCCCCTTTTTCGATCTCCACCAGCATGCCTTTGCTGACGCTGGCGCGGCGGGAAAGCTCGTCCAGCGACAGCTTTTTCTCTTTCCGCCAGCTGCGGATACGGTTCGCCACGGCCAGGCTTACCTGGGCAACATCGGCGCCCGCATCGGTCATTATATTGACTTTATCAGTCATTGGTCACTACCATGGTATAAAACAGTCAATACAGGATTATTTATGTCTCTTCTAACACCGTCAATAGATTCGCGACTTGTCGGGATCGCGCCCGGCTTTCGGGCGCTGAGCATTCTGGTTGAAGCTGCCCCGATTACCCAACCGGAGGTTGCGCCCGCCGTGCTGGCGCAGGCCTGCCAGCAGATGCTCAATGATGATGTGCCCTGGGCAGAAAATCATCTCGCCGCCTGGGATGAGGTGTTTAAAGCCTTTGGTGCAAAACCCAAACGTACGCCCTGCTCGGCCTCGGCCCTGCGCAAGCGCGTGATGAGAGACGGTTCGCTGCCGCCGCTCGACCCGGTGGTGGATATCTATAATGCCATCAGTATCCGTTACGCTATTCCGGTAGGGGGAGAAAATCTGGCGGCTTACTCGGGAGCGCCGCGCCTGACGCTGGCCGACGGCAGCGAGCCGTTTGATACCTTTAAAGAAGGTGAGCCGGTTGTAGAAAATCCGGAGCCAGGCGAAGTTATCTGGCGTGACGATCTCGGCGTCACCTGCCGCCGCTGGAACTGGCGACAGGGGGTACGCACGCGTCTGGACAGCCAGGCGCAATCCATGTGGTTTATTCTCGAAAGCCTGCCGTCGATGCCGCTGGCGGCATTACAGGAAGCTGGCGATGAGCTGGTGAGCAATCTGCAAAAGCTGATGCCGGGCGCGACGGCGCGTATTCAGTTGCTGGAGCTGGCGTGAACAACGCCGGGTGGCGCTTCGCTTACCCGGCCTACAAATACTGCATATGTAGGCCCGGTAAGCGCAGCGCCACCGGGCAAAGCCGCTACTCCGGCAACAACCCCACAAAACAGCGTTTTTTGCGCGGCTCTGACATCAGCTCTTCAAGCTTATCCACGCACGCCAGATAGTGTGGCGTTTGCTTATGCGCCAGCACCGCCGCTTCGTCTTTATAGGCTTCGTAGATAAAGAAGCGGGTTTTCACCCGCGGGTCCTGCAAGACATCAAAGCGCAGGTTTCCCGGCTCCTTGATGGCCCCCTCGTGGTTGGCGCGAAATACCTCCAGAAACTCGTCCACCCGCTCGGGTTTAATATTAATCTCCACCAGCGTCACGTTCATTTTGCTTCTCCCTGTTTCTCTTCCTGCCAGAGCTGGAACGCCTCCCGGGCGCTCATGTTCTCGTGAACGACTTTCTTCACCGCCTTCAGCATGGCGAGTGGCGCGCTGGACTGGAAGATGTTGCGCCCCATGTCCACGCCGGATGCGCCCTGGTCAATCGCCCGCCAGCACATCTCCAGCGCCTCGTGCTCTGGCAGTTTTTTGCCCCCGGCGATGACGATCGGCACCGGGCAGCTGGCGGTCACTTTTTCAAAGCCCTCGTCCACGTAGTAGGTTTTGACGAACTGCGCTCCCATTTCGGCGGCGATGCGGCTGGCAAGCGAGAAATAGCGCGCGTCACGCGCCATCTCTTTCCCCACGCCCGTCACCGCCAGCGTCGGCATGCCGTAGCGCGCCCCCGCATCCACCAGCTTGATGATGTTGTTGATCGACTGATGCTCAAACGGGCTTCCGATATACACCTGCGCCGCCACCGCGCAGACGTTCAGGCGCAGCGCGTCTTCCATCGCCACCGCCACGCACTCGTTGGACAGCTCGCCCAGAATCGAGTTACCGCCGGAGGCGCGCAGCACCACCGGTTTGTTCGTGGCGGCTGGCACCTGGCTCCTGAGGATGCCGCGGGTGCACATCAGCACGTCGGTTTCACCAAACAGCGGCGCGATGGAGAGATCGATACGCTCAAGGCCGGTGGTCGGCCCCTGAAAGTAGCCGTGGTCAAAGGCCAGCATCACCGTGCGGTTGCTCTGTGGGTTGAAGATGCGCGAAAGCCTCGACTGCATGCCCCAGTCCAGCGAGCCGCAGCCCTTCAGGGTGTACGGCACATTCTGCTGCGGCGTGCCGATGCCAAAATCCTTGCCGTCTTTGATGTCATCTAAATCAGCCATTTGCTCCCCCGTCAGAAATCGTATTTGTTGATGTTCTCTTTGGTGAACACCACCCGCTCCGGCAGCAGCACGATGCCGTTGCCCTTCGCCTCATACTGGTAGCCCTGCACGCTGTTCGGCTCGACCTTCAGCGTCCCGATATCTTTCACGTCGACGCTGTCGCCAGGGTTAAGATCGCCTTTTTTCAGTAAACGATCGGCGACATTGACCGCAATTTTGCCTTGTTGCACCACATCCCACAGGCCGAAGGCTTTCACCGTGCCGCGCTCAACGTACGGGCGCATCACGTTCGGCGTGCTGAAGCCGACAATCGCCACCCCTTCCCGTTTCAGGTTTTCCGCCGCCTGTGCCGCGGCTGGCAGGGCGTTGGCGTCCGGGGCGATGATCGCATCCAGATCCGGATAGGCTTTTAAGATCCCTTCGGCGGTTTGCAGAGATTTGGTGGCGTCGTTATAGCCAAACTGGGTGGTGACGACCTGCCACTGAGGATGATCTTTCTCGATTTTTGCCTTCGCCTCTTTCACCCACTGGTTCTGGTCGGTGACTGTCGGGCTGGAGTAGAAGAACGCCACTTTCGCGTTCGGTTTGGTGACCTGCTTGCCTGCCATCTCCACCAGCAGGCCGCCGAGCTGTTCCGGCGTGCCCTGGTTGATATAGATGCTGCGGCATTCCGGTTTGGTGTCGGAGTCCCAGGTCAGGACCTTCACGCCACGCTGCATCGCGCGCTTCAGCGCCGGGCAGAGACCGTCCGGCGACACGGCAGAGACGATGATGGCGTTATAACCCTGGTTGACGAAGTTATTGATGAGCTGCACCTGGCCGGAGACGCTCGGCTCGGTCGGGCCGTCGTAGGTCACGTCCACGCCAAGATCTTTCCCCGCCTCTTTCGCGCCGTTGCCGCCGCTGGTGAAGAATCCCACGCCTACCAGTTTCGGGATAAAGGCAATGCGGTCCGCCGCCTGCGCCGAAGCGAAGCTGAGGGCCATTGCCAGGACGAATAGTTTTGTTTTCATCTTACGCTCCGGATAGTTTTCTGAAGAGAGAACGCACCCATTCGCGGTGCAGACTCAGCGAACGTCCCATCACCACCACAACCAGCAGCGCCCCTGACAGCGCGCTCGACACCTGGTTGGGGATGCCGACCATCTGTAAACCCTGTTGCAGGTACCCCACCAGCAGCGCCGCCAGCGCCGTACCGACAACCGAACCTGACCCGCCGTAGATATTTGCCCCGCCGAGTACGGCGGCGGTGAGTGCAGGCATCAGTAAATCGCGCCCCAGATCCGAGCGCGCGGAACCGAAATAGGAAACCATCACCAGCGCGGCAACCGCCGAGGCTACCCCCACCAGGCCGTACAGCGCGTACGGCATGCCGTTCACCGACAGCGCCGCATAGCGCGCCGCGCGCGGATTCTGGCCGATTAAAAACAGATGCCGACCAAAGCGCCCGCGGTGGGTAATCAGCCAGAAGAAAGCGGTAATCACCGCGAACAGCACCAGCGGGATCGGCAGGCCCACCACCGTGAGGTTAGCGAAGGTGGTAAAGCTGTCCGGGAAGCCGCCGATCCCCTCGTAGCCCGTCGCCCCCGCCATGCCGGAGAGCAGCAGCGCCCCGCCGCCGTAGAGGTAGAGCGTGCCGAGGGTAATGACCAACGGGCTGATGCCGGTGTAGTGGATCAGCGCCGCATTCACCAGCCCGCACAGCAGGCCGAGCAGCAGCGTCAGAGGGATGGCAACCGCCATCGGCCACCCTGCCTGCATCATCACCCCCAGCGCGATGGCGCACAGGCCGATGGTTGAGCCGAGGGAAATATCGATCCCGCCGCTGATAATCACAAGCGTAAGCGGCAGCGCCACAATGCCAATGCAGATGAAGTCGCTGGTGCTGAACAGCAGCATGTTGATGTCGAGCATGCGCGGGTTGATGGCGCCAAAGAGCAGGATCTCCAGCACCAGTAAAATCAGCAGCGCGCTTTCCCAGTTAAGCCTCATTTACGCCACCTCTTTTTTGCGTTCTGGAAACGGGGTGACGTGCTTTCCCCCTTTGTTACCCGGCTGGAAACGGCTGTATTTCAGCGCCCGCTGATGCCGTGAGAGCGCCTGACGCAGCCGCCCGTCGAGCACCAGCACACCCAGCAGCACCAGCCCGGCGATAAAGTCGTTCCACCAGGCCGGGAGCCTGAACAGCACCAGCACGGTATCGATTTGGGTGAGGAAGAACGCGCCGAGGAAGGCGCCGACCAGCGTGCCGGTGCCGCCCAGCAGCGAGATGCCACCGAGCACGCAGGCGGCGATGGCCTTCATCTCCAGCCCGCTGCCGGTCTGGTTCGGCACGAAGCCAATCTGTGAGGCAAACACAATCCCGGCGCAGGCCGCCAGCATGCCGTTGAGGGTAAAGGCGATCATGCGGGTGCGGTTCACCGCCACGCCCAGCTGGCGCGCGGCGGCGAGGTTATCCCCCACGGCGTAAAAATCACGTCCAAAGGCGGTGCGCGACAGCGTCCACGCGCCGATGGCCGCGATAATCAACACCAGCATGCCGAGCGGCGAAATGCCGACGGCGGCGGGCTCAGAGAGAGATTTCAGCCCCGGCGGCAGCCCTTCTATCCACTTCCCGCCGGTCCACAGCAGCATCGCCCCACGATACAGCCCCAGCGTGCCGAGGGTGGCGACAATCGCCGGAATGCGCAGGCCCACCACCAGAAAACCGTTGAACGCCCCCGCCAGCGCGCCAATCGACAGCGCGAAGAGAAAGGAAACGGGCAGGCTGTAGCCGCTGTTCAGCGCCACGCCGACGGCAATAGCGGAAAGCCCGACGGTGGAGCCGACGGAGACGTCAATATTGCGGGTCAGCATCACCAGCGCCGCGCCGATGGCCAGCAGGATCAGGATCTGCGAGCTGGCGAATATCATCCCCAGCGTCTGTAAGCTCAGGTAGGACGGGTTCAGCGCCACCAGCACGGCGAACAGCGCCAGAATGGCGAGAAACGCGCTCAGCTCGCGGTTTTTCAGTAAGATCTTCATGATTGCCCTCCAAACGCCAGCGCCATCATCCGGTCGAGGCTGACGGCCTGGCGCGGCAGCTCGCCGCTGAGTACGCCCTGGTGCATTACCAGCACCCGATCCGCGAGGCCGGGAAACTCATCGAGATCGCTTGAGATCATCAGCACCGCCACGTTCTGCGCCGCCACGCTTTTCAGCAGCTGATAAATATCAGCGCGCGCCGATACGTCCACGCCGCGCGTCGGTTCATCGACGATCAGCAGCAGCGGATTGGCCTCAAGACAGCGCGCCAGCAGCACCTTCTGCTGATTACCACCGGAGAGCGTGCGCACGGTTTGATCCGCATGGTTGAGCTTGATCCCCAGCGCCCGGTGATAGCGTTCCACTACCGCAGACTCCCGCTTTCGCTGCTGCCAGAGCGACGGCTCGTTCAGCGCCACGGTGTTCCAGCGGATCGGCGCGTCGAGAAACAGGCCGGACACCTGCCTGTCTTCCGGCAGATAGACCAGCCCTTTTTGCAGGCGTGAACTGACCGGATCGGCGGTGATCTCCTGGCTCTCCAGCCACACCCGCCCGCCGCGAACCGGACGCAGGCCGTAGAGCGTTTCGGCAAACTCGGTGCGCCCGGACCCCACCAGCCCGGCCAGACCGACAATCTCCCCGGCGTAAATCTCAAGGCTGAGATCGATAAAGCCCTCCCCGGTGAGCGCTTCCACGCGCAGCACGGGAAAATCCTGCGCCTGGGTGCGGCGGTTGCCCGGCAGCGCCAGCCACAGCTTTTGCGTATCGCTCAGGGATGCTTCCCGGCTTACAGGCGTCATGGCGGCGATCAGGGCGTTATCGTCAAAATGCGCAGTTTCGCCGCTGAGCACCACCGCGCCGTCGCGCATCACTGAGACGTGACTCGCCAGCTGTCGAATCTCCGGCAGCTTATGCGAGATAAAAACAATCCCGACGCCAAGATCCTGCAAGGCGCGGATCTGGCGAAACAGCCGTTCGGTTTCACCGGGCGTCAGCGAGGCCGTGGGTTCATCAAGGATCAGAATTCTGGCGTTGCGCATCAGCCCGCGCAGGATCTCCACCATCTGCTGGTCCGCCACCTCGAGGGTGCTGGCGGTAGCGTCGAGGTTAAGCTGGCATTGCAGCTGCCGGAGTTTTTCCGCCAGGCGTTTTTCCCGATCGCGCTCTCGCGGCAGACGAAACAGGATGTTTTCCCGCACCGTCAGGTTGGGAAATAGCAGCGGCTCCTGCGGCACCAGATAAATGCCTAACCTGTGCGCCTGCGCCGGGGTAAGCCGTGCAAAAGACTCACCCGCCACCGAAAGTTCACCGCTATCCGGGGTTTCTACCCCGGCGATGATCTTCATCAGCGTCGATTTTCCCGCGCCGTTACCGCCCATCAGCGCATGCACCTGCCCCGCAAGCAGCGTGAAATCAATGCCTTTTAAGACCGGTACGCCTGAAAACTGCTTGCTGATATCACGCGCGTCGAGAAGTGGTGTCATCATCGCTCCGCTATTGAACAAATGATTTTTAGATTTAATAATGTTCAAAAGCGTAGACGGTGAACTATATTTACAACCGTGCAGGGATCACAGTTTTATCGATTGAGATTCAGATAAAGCGGAAACGATCGAAAAGATCCGTTTTGTCGCGTGGCTCACATTTTCACGTCGCACCATCACGAACATATGATCTAAATTTTTATAAGAGTTCAATTATGAGCGATAAACGCACTGCGGAAGAAGGACGGTTTGCCGGGCTGGCACTGGCGGAAGAGGAGCTGGTGGCGCGCGTGGCCTGGTGCTACTACCACGACGGGCTGACCCAGAACGACATCGGCGAACGGCTCGGGCTGCCGCGCCTGAAGATCTCCCGCCTGCTGGAGAAAGGCCGTCAGTCCGGGGTGATCCGCGTGCAGATCAACTCCCGCTACGAGGGCTGCCTGGCGCTGGAAACCGAGCTGCAACAACGATTTGGCCTGAAGCTGGTGCGCGTGATGCCCGCCCTGAATACGCCGCCGATGAACGTGCGGCTGGGCATTGGCGCGGCACAGTCGCTGATGGGCGTACTGCAACCCGGCCAGCTGTTAGCGGTGGGCTTCGGTGAAACCACCATGAGCAGTCTGCAACACTTAAGCGGCTTTATCAGCTCGCAGCAGATCCGCCTGGTGACGCTCTCCGGCGGCGTCGGGCCGTATATGACCGGTATCGGCCAGCTGGATGCAGCCTGTAGCGTCAGCATGATCCCCGCCCCGCTTCGCGTGTCATCCGCTGAAGTCGCCGGGATCTTAAAGCGCGAAACCAGCGTGCGGGACGTGATCCTCGCCGCCACCGCGGCTGACGTGGCGGTGGTCGGGATTGGCTCGGTAAACCAGCGCCGTGACGCGACGATACTGCGCTCCGGCTATATCAGCGAAGGTGAACAGCTGATGTACGCCCGTAAAGGCGCGGTGGGCGATATCCTTGGCTATTTCCTTAATGCCGAAGGGGAATGCGTTGAGGAGCTGGAGATCCACAAAGAATTACTGGGCGTCACGCTCGATGAACTGGCGCAGCTGCCCACCATCGTAGGCGTGGCCGGAGGGGAAGAGAAAGCCGATGCGATTTATGCCGCACTGAAAGGTCGCCGTATTAATGGCCTGGTGACGGAAGAGACGACAGCCCGCGCGGTGCTGGCTCTGGCCGGATAAGAGCAGCCCTGCGCCTGACACGAGGCAAGCTCATGAGTTACCTTTTAGCGTTAGATGCAGGGACAGGCAGCGTTCGCGCCGTGATTTTTGATTTACAGGGCAACCAGATTGCCGTTGGCCAGGCCGAGTGGAAGCACCTGAGCGTGGAGAACGTGCCGGGCTCGATGGAGTTCGACCTCGACACCAACTGGCGGCTGGCCTGCCGGTGTATTCATCAGGCGCTGGAGCGCGCACGCCTGAGCGCGGCGGATATTCAGTCCGTCGCCTGCTGCTCGATGCGCGAAGGGATTGTGCTGTACGACCGCAACGGCGAGGCTATCTGGGCCTGCGCCAACGTCGACGCCCGCGCCAGCCGCGAGGTGGCTGAACTCAAAGAGATCCACGACTACCGGTTTGAATCCGAAGTGTATGATGTTTCCGGCCAGACGCTTGCCCTCAGCGCCATGCCGCGCCTGCTGTGGCTGGCGCACCATCGTCCGGATATTTATCGTAAAGCCGCCACCATCACCATGATCAGCGACTGGCTGGCGGCGAAGCTCTCCGGTGAGCTGGCGGTCGATCCGTCCAATGCGGGCACCACCGGCATGCTGGATCTCTTCTCCCGCGACTGGCGTCCGGCGCTGCTCGACATGGCCGGGCTGCGCGCCGATATCCTCTCCCCGGTGAAAGAGACCGGCACCGTGCTGGGCGCTGTCACCAAAGAGGCCGCGCAGCAGAGCGGCCTGCGCGAAGGCACACCGGTGGTGATGGGCGGCGGCGACGTGCAGCTGGGCTGTCTGGGGCTGGGCGTGGTGCGCGCCGGACAAACGGCGGTTCTCGGCGGCACCTTCTGGCAGCAGGTGGTGAATCTGCCGCAGGTGCGCACCGACCCTGAGATGAACATCCGCGTAAACCCGCACGTCATCCCCGGCATGGCGCAGGCGGAGTCGATCAGCTTCTTTACCGGGCTAACCATGCGCTGGTTCCGCGACGCCTTCTGCGCCGAAGAGAAGCTGATTGCCGAACGAATGGGAATGGACACCTACTCCCTGCTCGAAGAGATGGCGAGCCGCGTCCCGGCGGGCTCCCACGGCGTGATGCCGATCTTCTCCGACGCGATGCATTTTAAGCAGTGGTATCACGCAGCGCCGTCGTTTATTAACCTCTCCATCGACCCGGAAAAGTGCAACAAAGCGACGCTGTTCCGCGCGCTGGAAGAGAACGCGGCCATCGTCTCGGCCTGCAACCTGGCGCAGATTTCGCGCTTCTCCGGCGTGACGTTTGAGAGCCTGGTGTTTGCGGGCGGCGGGGCCAAAGGCGCCCTGTGGAGCCAGATTTTAAGCGACGTTACCGGGCTGCCGGTGCGCGTGCCGGAAGTGAAGGAAGCGACGGCGCTGGGTTGCGCGATTGCGGCAGGTGCTGGCGCGGGGTTGTTTGCGGATATGGCCTCGACGGGCGAGCGGCTGGTGAAGTGGAGCCGCGAGTTCACGCCGAACTCGCAGCACCGCGAGCTGTACGACGGCATGATGCAGAAATGGCAGGCGGTCTACGCCGACCAGCTTGGGCTGGTGGACAGCGGGCTGACCACGTCGATGTGGCAGGCGCCGGGGCTGGTGCGGGCATCCCCCTCACCCCGGCCCTCTCCCTAAGGGAGAGGGAGATTAAGTCCCCTCTCCCTGTGGGAGAGGGTTAGGGTGAGGGCATCAGGCCACACCAATATTTGAATCCCATCACATTCACTGCATTCCCCTTTTCCCTTTTACTCCCCGCTGGCTAAATTAGTAACTCATCCGACCACATAACAATAATTTTACACTGGAAGAGACTATGAGCCGCTACCCGTCGTTATTCGCCCCTCTCGATCTGGGGTTCACCACCCTCAAAAACCGCGTGCTGATGGGCTCGATGCACACCGGGCTGGAGGAGCGTCCGGACGGGGCTGAACGTCTGGCAGCCTTCTATGTCGAGCGCGCGCGCCACGGGGTGGCGCTGATTGTCACCGGCGGCATAGCCCCTGCCCCTTCCGGCGTGACGATGGAGGGCGGCGCAGTGTTGAACGATGCGTCACAGCTGCCGCATCACCGCATTGTGACCGACGCGGTCCACCGCGAGGGCGGCAAAATCGCCCTGCAAATTCTGCATACCGGACGCTACAGCTATCAGCCGAACCTGGTTGCCCCCTCGGCTATTCAGGCGCCGATTAACCGCTTTACTCCCCATGCCCTCAGCCACGACGAGATCCTGGCCCTGATTGACGACTTCGCCCGCTGCGCGGCGCTGGCGCGGGAAGCGGGCTACGACGGGGTGGAGGTGATGGGCTCCGAAGGCTACCTGATTAACGAATTCCTCGCCGCCCGCACCAACCAGCGCGACGACGAATGGGGCGGTGATTATGCCCGCCGGATGCGCTTTGCCGTGGAAGTGGTGCGTGCGGTGCGTGAACGTGCGGGTGCGGATTTTATTATCATCTTCCGCCTGTCGATGCTTGACCTGGTGGAGGGCGGCGGCACGTTCGACGAAACCGTGCAGCTGGCGCAGGCGATTGAAGCCGCTGGCGCCACCATCATCAACACCGGGATTGGCTGGCACGAAGCGCGCATCCCGACCATCGCTACGCCAGTGCCGCGCGCGGCGTTCAGCTGGGTAACGCGCAAGCTGAAAGGCAAAGTCTCCGTTCCACTGGTCACCACCAACCGCATTAACGATCCGCAGGTGGCGGAGGATGTGATCTCACGCGGCGATGCCGATATGGTATCGATGGCGCGCCCGTTCCTCGCGGATGCCGAACTGCTCTCCAAAGCGCAAAGCGGCCGTGCGGACGAGATTAATACCTGCATCGGCTGCAACCAGGCGTGTCTGGATCAGATCTTCGTCGGCAAGGTCACCTCCTGCCTCGTTAACCCCCGCGCCTGCCATGAAACCAAAATGCCGATCGTTCCTGCGGTCAACAAGAAGCGTCTGGCCGTGGTGGGTGCAGGGCCGGCGGGCCTGGCGTTTGCAGTCAATGCCGCCTCGCGCGGGCACAGCGTGACGCTGTTTGATGCGCTGGCGGAAATCGGCGGGCAGTTTACTATCGCCAGACAGATCCCCGGCAAAGAGGAGTTCTACGAAACGCTGCGCTATTACCGCCGGATGATCGAGGTGACGGGCGTCGATCTGCGGCTTAAACAGTTTGTCAGCGCGGCGGATCTGATCGGTTTCGACGAGGTGATCCTCGCGAGTGGGATCGCCCCGCGCACGCCAGCGATCGAAGGCATCGATCATCCGAAGGTATTGAGCTATCTGGATGTATTAAGGGACAAAGCGCCGGTTGGCGAGAAGGTGGCGATCATCGGCTGCGGCGGGATCGGTTTTGATACCGCGATGTATTTAAGCCAGCCGGGCGAAGCCACCAGCCAGAACATCGCTGAGTTCTGCGTGGAATGGGGCATTGATACCAGCCTCAGTCAGTCCGGTGGTTTACGCCCGGAAGGTCCGCAGCTGCCGAAAAGCCCGCGTCAGATCGTGATGCTCCAGCGTAAAGCCAGCAAGCCGGGTGAAGGGCTGGGGAAAACCACGGGCTGGATCCACCGCGCCACCCTGCTCTCGCGCGGGGTGAAGATGATCCCGGGGGTGAGCTACCAGAAGATCGACGACGACGGGCTGCACGTGCTGATCGGCGGCGAACCGCAACTGCTGCGCGTGGATCATGTGATTTTGTGCGCCGGGCAGGAGCCGAAGCGGGATCTGGCGGATCCGCTGCGTGAGGCGGGGAAAACGGTGCATTTGATCGGCGGGTGCGATGTAGCGATGGAGCTGGATGCGCGGCGGGCAATTGCGCAGGGGACGAAGTTAGCTCTGGCGATCTAGGGCATTGCCGGGCGGCGCTTCTGTATGACCGGATACATAGGTGACAGATCAGACCGGGAACATAGGTAACACTTTT
>OKDP01000026.1_pt1 | contig 74974 bp, 55 predicted proteins | sample 1611631 | NCBI WGS metagenome assembly OKDP01 (sample SAMN04436757, study PRJEB24849) | human gut metagenome | biome: human gut; feature: NICU; material: stool | host: Homo sapiens | place: USA: Saint Louis, MO | collected 2011-02-21
ATACCTGCCTGTCACGCAGGGGGTCGCGGGTTCGAGTCCCGTCCGTTCCGCCACTTATTAAGACATTAAGCCTGCCCTTCCGGCAGGCTTAATGGCAAAAACTTTAGGGGCGTAGCTCAGTTGGTAGAGCACCGGTCTCCAAAACCGGGTGTCGCGAGTTCGAGTCTCTCCGCCCCTGCCATATAGAATCCTTTGCTTCGGCAAAGGATTTTTTTTGCCTGCAAAACAGCTCAACACCTTCCTGAAGAATAAGCAGCCTGCGTTTCCGCAGGCTGTTGCGTTAATCCAGTATGCTGGTTTTTAACAGATCTTTTATCTGTGACTGCTTATCGCTGTTTTGCAGCCAAATGGCATACAGCGGCCTGGAGAGCGTTGTCGAATCGGTGACAACATGGAGTGCGGGTTTATTATCCGCCCAGCGAACAGGTAACCAGGTACAGCCTTTCAATGCGGGAAGATGCTGGCATGCGATCTCCGCTGAGCTTGTCGTGAGCTGCGGGATATCATCGCTGGCAATTAACCCCGTCTCGTGCTGCTGAAAATCAGGCCCCCATTCCAGGCGTAAATAATTCAGGTTGGCCTTCATCATTGCAGGCTCCGATGCATAGAGCGCCAGGCTAAATTGTCCAACAATCTGGCTGCTAAATTCGTCCATCTTGGGTGCTTCTGTGGTGATCAGCAGATCAAGCTGCCGCTCGTGGAGTTGCTTAACCAGCGACTGACGTTGCGCAATCCTCGCCTCAAATTGCAGATGGTTGTGTGTGCGATATAGCCGCATAAGCCATTGGCTGAGCATGCATTCCCATAGCGATGCGCTGGCACCGATCGAGAATTCATTATGCCGGGAGGTGTGCGCAACCTCCTTTCGCGCTGCCTGCCAGGTATTCATCAGGGTTTCTGCATAAGGCAACAACTTTTCACCAGCCGGAGTTAAACGAATATTGTTGCGATGGCGGGTAAAAAGGTTCACACCCAGTTGATTTTCCAGCTGTCGAATACGAAAACTGACTGCTGACTGCGTCAGGTAGAGGGCTTCAGCTGCTCGCCCAAAGTGTCGCGTTCTGCTCACTTCGAGGAAAGTTTTTAGCAATTCCGTATCCACATCTTTCTCCACAAAATTATTTGTCGTTATGATTTAAATGTTTTGTTTTACACTCTGTCAAGCGTAACTAATACTCCGCGCCATAAATAGCTCGGCCAAAGAATTAGGAGCGTGTAGGATGGCGGAAAGCTTTACGACGACTAATCGTTTTTTCGACAATAAACATTACCCGCGCGGGTTCTCTCGTCACGGCGATTTCACTATCAAAGAAGCTCAACTTCTTGAGCGCCATGGTTATGCCTTTAACGAGCTGGATCTGGGTAAACGTGAACCGGCAACCGAAGATGAAAAACAGTTTGTCTCTGTTTGCCGTGGTGAGCGTGAGCCGCAGTCTGATGCAGAACGTGTATGGATCAAGTATATGGCTCGCATTAAGCGTCCTAAGCGTTTCCATACGCTGTCTGGCGGTAAGCCGCAGATGGAAGGTGCAGAAGACTACACCGAGTCTGACGATTAAGAAGAGAAGGGGCTACGGCCCCTTTTTTTACGCCAGCATTTTTTGCAGATGCAACAGCAGCCGATCGATCGCTCGGTAACTTAATGCCTCCTGCAAATGCCGCCTCTCTATTCCGGAGCAGCCCTCCACGTCGGCGACCGTGCGCGCTACTTTCAACAAACGCTGCCACGCGCGAATGGATAGCCCAAACCGCGTCAGTGTATCTTCCAGCCAGCCTGCATCTTCAGCGTTAAGAGAACAAAACTGTCGGATCCCGCTGTTATCCAGCCGGGCATTCAGCCTGTTCTGACGAGCATACTGCCGCGCCTGCGCCGCAATAACCCGTTCACGCACAGTTGCTGAGCTTTCGCCCCTAATACCGGTTTGCCTCAGCAGACCGGGCGGGGGCAGGGGGATCTCGAGAGATAAATCAAAACGGTCGAGAAAGGGGCCAGACAGCTTACTCAGATAGCGCAGCGTCTGCTCCGGCGTACAGCGGTTATGATTGCCCTGATAATGACCCGTAGGGCTAGGGTTCATCGCCGCGACTAGCTGAAACTGCGCAGGGTAGCTTATTTTGGCCCGTGTACGAGACAAATGGATTTCGCCGGATTCAATCGGCTCCCGCAATGCATCCAGCACGCGGCGTTCAAACTCTGGCAATTCATCCAGAAACAAAATGCCGTTGTGCGCCAGTGAGATTTCACCCGGTCCGGGGATCGAACCCCCGCCCACCATCGCGGTAAGAGACGCACTGTGGTGTGGAGAGCGGAAAGGACGGCGGCGCCACTGTTTATGCAGCGACGTAGAACTGACCAGGCTAAATATCGCGGCGCTTTCCAGCGCTTCATGATTATTGAGGGGTGGCAACAGGCCGCTCAATCTGCTCGCCAGCATCGTTTTCCCCGTGCCTGGCGGACCTATCAGTAACAGGTTATGCCCACCCGCGGCCGTTATCTCTAACGCCCGCTTACCCTGTTCCTGACCCATAATATCGCTGAGATCTTCGGGCGAAGCTGGCGCCACCTCGTCATTCTCCTGCGGCTCGGCAAGCTCGTGTCGGCCTTCCAGCCAGGCGCAAACCTCTTGCAAATGTCCTGCGACAAGACACCCCTTTTCGGCGATAAGGCTTACTTCAGAGGCATTTTCATTGGCCACAATGATTTGTCTTCCCGCGCGTATGGCTTCAAGCGCACCCGAGATTGCTCCGGGAACGCCTCTTAACGCGCCTGTAAGCGCTAATTCACCCACGAACTCACACGAGCTTAGCCCTGGCGTATTGAGCTGTTCAGAAGCCGCGAGAAGCGCTATAGCAATAGGTAAATCATATCGCCCTCCCTCCTTTGGCAAATCGGCGGGCGCAAGGTTAATGGTGATCTTCTTCGCCGGAAAAGCATAACCGCTATTAATAATTGCGCTGCGCACGCGATCCCTCGCCTCTTTAACGGTCGTTTCTGGTAAGCCGACCAGCGTCAGTCCGGGCAGTCCATTACTTAAATGAACCTCTACAGAAATAAGCGGTGCCTTCACGCCGATGGCCGCGCGTGTATAAACAACTGACAGTGACATAAGCCCTCCTTGGCGGTGACTATGCCAGCATCATTTTTTCCTGTTTAGCACTAATTCACTGAATTACGGCGCTCGTTCCAGCCTTTTAGCGGCAAAATGTAATCCTTACATGTCGGTGGAATCGGCCTCGCAGAAAAGAAATCATGCGCGCCTTGCCGGATGAAGCAGGACAAAAAAATGAAAAATCTTCATTTCTATTTTTTCCCTATATAAAACAACGATTTTGAAAGAAATAGTTCGCATGCTACAGATATAGGTCATAAAAAAATCTTGTGTCAGATGAAATATCTGTGGTAACTCTTTAGGTATTCCTTCGAACAAGATGCAAAAAGAACTGAAAATGACAGCCCTTCTACGAGTGATTAGCCTGGTCGTGATTAGCGTGGTGGTGATTATTATCCCACCGTGCGGGGCTGCACTTGGACGAGGAAAGGCTTAGAAATCAAGCCTTAACGAACTAAGACCCCCGCACCGAAAGGTCCGGGGGTTTTTTTATGACTAAAAAACTTAAATGAGGAGCAGAGAATGACGACTAGCACAAAATTCTGTTTCTCCAGATTTATGACGGGGAACTAACTATGAATGGGGCACAATGGGTAGTACATGCGTTGCGCGCGCAGGGAGTCGAAACCGTATTCGGTTATCCGGGTGGCGCAATTATGCCGATTTACGATGCACTGTATGACGGCGGCGTGGAACACCTGTTGTGCCGACACGAGCAGGGCGCAGCGATGGCCGCCATCGGTTATGCCCGTGCGACCGGTAAAACCGGCGTCTGTATGGCCACCTCCGGTCCGGGCGCAACGAACCTGATCACCGGCCTGGCTGACGCGCTGCTCGATTCCGTACCCGTGGTGGCGATCACCGGCCAGGTGGCCTCTCCGTTCATCGGCACCGATGCCTTCCAGGAAGTGGATGTGCTCGGTTTATCGCTGGCCTGCACCAAACACAGCTTCCTCGTTCAGTCTCTCGAAGAGCTGCCGCGGGTGATGGCCGAAGCGTTCGAGGTTGCCAGCTCTGGCCGTCCTGGCCCGGTTCTGGTTGATATCCCGAAAGATATCCAGGTTGCACTCGGCGATCTGGAGCCGCATTTCTCTACCGTGGAAAGCGATAATGCGTACCCGCATGCAGAGGTGGAAGAGGCGCGTCAGATGATGGCGCAGGCCAAACAACCGATGCTGTACGTAGGCGGCGGCGTGGGCATGGCGCAGGCTGTTCCGGCGCTTCGCGCGTTCATTGCGACCACGCAAATGCCCGCCACCTGCACGCTGAAAGGTCTCGGTGCGGTAGAGGCAGATTACCCGTACTACCTCGGCATGCTGGGGATGCATGGTACCAAAGCGGCAAACCTGGCGGTGCAGGAATGCGACTTGCTTATCGCCGTCGGCGCACGTTTTGACGACCGCGTTACCGGCAAGCTGAATACCTTCGCGCCGAACGCCAAAGTGATCCATATGGACATCGACCCGGCGGAGATGAACAAACTGCGTCAGGCGCATGTCGCGTTGCAGGGCGATCTTAACGCGCTGTTACCGGCGCTGGAGCAGCCGCTGGATATCAACCCATGGCGTCAGCACACCGCTGATATGCGTACTGAACACGCGTGGCGTTACGATCACCCAGGCGACGCCATCTATGCGCCGCTGCTGTTGAAACAGCTGTCAGACCGTAAACCCGCAGACAGCGTGGTAACGACGGATGTCGGCCAGCATCAGATGTGGTCAGCCCAGCACATGACCTACACCCGCCCGGAGAACTTTATCACCTCGAGCGGGTTAGGGACGATGGGCTTCGGCCTGCCCGCTGCCGTGGGCGCACAGGTTGCCCGCCCGAACGATACCGTTATCTGTATCTCCGGTGACGGCTCCTTCATGATGAACGTCCAGGAGCTCGGCACCGTGAAGCGTAAGCAGTTACCGCTGAAGATCGTCTTGCTCGATAACCAGCGTTTAGGCATGGTTCGCCAGTGGCAGCAGCTGTTCTTCCAGGAGCGTTACAGCGAAACGACCCTGACCGATAACCCCGATTTCCTCACCCTGGCCAGCGCCTTCGGCATTCCTGGCCAGCACATCACCCGTAAAGACCAGGTTGAAGCGGCACTCGACACCATGCTGTCAAGCGAAGGGCCATACCTGCTTCATGTCTCAATCGACGAGCTTGAGAACGTCTGGCCGTTGGTACCGCCCGGTGCCAGTAACTCACAAATGCTGGAGAAATTATCATGATGCAACATCAGGTCGCCGTGCAGGCTCGCTTCAACCCGGAAACGTTAGAACGCGTATTGCGCGTGGTTCGCCACCGTGGCTTTCAGATTTGCTCTATGAATATGGAAACGGCCACCGACGCGCAGAACATCAGTATCGAATTAACCGTTGCCAGCCCGCGGCCGGTCGACTTACTGTTTAGTCAGTTATCAAAACTGGTAGACGTTGCCCATGTTGCCATCTGCCAGAGCACAACCACATCACAACAAATCCGCGCTTAAGCGTGACAGGACGAAAAAATGACGACAAAAAAAGCTGATTACATTTGGTTCAATGGTGAGATGGTTCGCTGGGAAGACGCGAAAGTTCACGTGATGTCCCACGCGCTGCACTACGGCACCTCCGTGTTTGAAGGGATCCGTTGCTACGACTCTCACAAAGGGCCAGTGGTGTTCCGCCATCGCGAACACATGCAGCGTCTGCATGACTCAGCCAAAATTTATCGTTTCCCGGTCTCCCAAAGCGTTGATGAGCTGATGGAAGCCTGCCGCGAGGTGATTCGCCAGAACAAACTGACCAGCGCCTATATTCGTCCGCTGGTCTTCGTGGGTGATGTTGGCATGGGCGTCAACCCGCCCGCTGGCTATAACACCGATGTGATCATTGCTGCGTTCCCGTGGGGCGCCTACCTGGGCGCGGAAGCGCTGGATCAGGGGATCGACGCAATGGTTTCTTCCTGGAACCGCGTGGCGCCAAACACTATCCCGACTGCGGCTAAAGCGGGCGGTAACTACCTTTCCTCACTGCTGGTCGGCAGCGAAGCGCGCCGTCACGGCTATCAGGAAGGTATCGCGCTGGATGTGAATGGCTATATCTCCGAAGGCGCGGGTGAAAACCTGTTTGAAGTGAAAGACGGCATTCTGTTTACGCCGCCATTCACTTCGTCCGCGCTGCCGGGCATCACCCGCGACGCCATCATCAAGCTGGCAAAAGATCTGGGTATCGAAGTGCGCGAGCAGGTACTGTCCCGCGAATCCCTGTACCTGGCTGATGAAGTGTTCATGTCCGGTACCGCGGCTGAAATTACGCCGGTGCGTAGCGTCGATGGCATTCAGGTGGGCGAAGGCCGCTGTGGCCCGGTCACCAAACGCATTCAGCAAGCCTTCTTCGGCCTCTTCACCGGCGAAACAGAAGACAAATACGGCTGGTTGGATCAGGTTAATCACTAAATATAAATTTGGGACGGCACGCACCGTCCCATTAAATAGTCAGACGGGAGTAAATAAAGCATGCCTAAGTATCGTTCAGCCACCACCACCCACGGCCGTAATATGGCGGGTGCCCGCGCACTGTGGCGCGCCACCGGAATGACCGACGCCGATTTCGGCAAGCCAATTATCGCCGTGGTGAACTCCTTCACCCAGTTTGTACCGGGCCACGTGCACCTGCGCGACCTCGGCAAGCTGGTTGCCGAGCAAATCGAAGCCTCCGGCGGCGTGGCGAAAGAGTTCAACACCATTGCGGTGGATGACGGTATCGCAATGGGCCACGGGGGAATGCTCTATTCACTGCCGTCGCGCGAGCTGATCGCCGACTCGGTGGAGTACATGGTTAATGCCCACTGCGCCGATGCGATGGTCTGTATCTCCAACTGCGACAAAATCACCCCGGGGATGCTGATGGCTTCCCTGCGCCTGAACATTCCGGTGATCTTCGTCTCTGGTGGCCCAATGGAAGCGGGGAAAACCAAGCTCTCCGACAAAATCATCAAGCTCGACCTGGTCGATGCGATGATCCAGGGCGCGGACCCGAAAGTCTCTGACGAGCAGAGCGACCAGGTGGAACGCTCCGCGTGCCCGACCTGCGGCTCCTGTTCCGGGATGTTCACCGCCAACTCCATGAACTGCCTGACCGAAGCGCTGGGCCTTTCTCAGCCGGGCAACGGCTCGCTGCTGGCAACCCACGCCGATCGTAAACAGCTGTTCCTTAACGCCGGTAAGCGCATCGTTGAGCTGACCAAACGCTACTACGAGCAGGACGACGCCAGCGCGCTGCCGCGTAACATCGCCAGCAAAGCGGCGTTCGAAAACGCCATGACGCTGGATATCGCCATGGGCGGTTCCACCAACACCGTTCTCCACCTGCTGGCCGCCGCGCAGGAAGCTGAAATCGACTTCACCATGAGCGACATCGACAAGCTCTCCCGCAAAGTGCCGCAGCTGTGTAAAGTCGCGCCGAGTACCCAGAAGTACCACATGGAAGATGTCCACCGTGCGGGTGGCGTGATTGGTATTCTCGGCGAGCTGGATCGTGCCGGGCTGCTGAACCGCGACGTGAAAAACGTGCTCGGCCTGACGCTGCCGGAGTCGCTGGAGCAGTACGACGTGATGCTGACCAAAGACGACGCGGTGAAAAACATGTATCGCGCCGGTCCGGCGGGCATCCGTACCACCCAGGCGTTCTCGCAGGATTGCCGCTGGGACACGCTGGATGACGATCGCGCCGAAGGCTGCATTCGCTCGCTGGAACATGCCTACAGCAAAGACGGCGGTCTGGCCGTGCTGTACGGTAACTTCGCGGAAAATGGCTGCATTGTGAAAACCGCAGGCGTGGACGACAGCATCCTGAAATTTACCGGCCCGGCAAAAGTGTATGAAAGCCAGGACGAAGCGGTAGACGCTATCCTCGGCGGCAAAGTGGTGGAAGGCGACGTGGTGGTCATTCGCTACGAAGGGCCGAAAGGCGGCCCCGGCATGCAGGAGATGCTCTACCCGACCACCTTCCTGAAATCGATGGGCCTCGGCAAAGCCTGCGCGCTGATCACCGATGGTCGATTCTCTGGCGGCACGTCAGGCCTCTCCATTGGTCACGTCTCGCCAGAAGCGGCAAGCGGCGGCAATATCGCGATCATCGAAGATGGCGACCTGATCGAAATCGACATTCCGAACCGCGGCATTCAGTTGAAGCTGAGTGACCAGGAGATTGCGGCCCGTCGTGAGGCGCAGGAAGCCCGCGGCGACAAAGCCTGGACGCCGAAAGATCGTCAGCGTGAAGTCTCCTTCGCCCTGCGCGCTTACGCGAGTCTTGCCACCAGTGCAGATAAAGGCGCGGTGCGCGATAAATCTAAACTGGGGGGCTAATGATGGCCGAGTCACAACCCTTATCCGCCGCCCCGGAGGGGGCGGAATACCTGAGAGCGGTGCTACGCGCGCCGGTCTATGAAGCGGTGCAGGTCACGCCCCTGCAAAAAATGGACAAACTCTCTTCACGTCTCGACAACGTCATTCTGGTGAAGCGTGAAGACAGGCAGCCGGTGCACAGCTTTAAGCTGCGCGGCGCCTACGCGATGATGGCCGGGCTGACGGACGAGCAGAAAGCGCGCGGGGTGATTACCGCCTCGGCGGGCAATCACGCGCAGGGCGTGGCGTTCTCCTCGGCGCGTCTGGGGCTGAAGGCGCTGATCGTGATGCCGGTCGCCACCGCAGATATCAAGGTCGACGCGGTGCGCGGGTTCGGCGGAGAAGTGCTGCTTCACGGCGCTAACTTTGACGAAGCCAAAGCCAAAGCGATTGAGCTGGCGCAGCAGCAGGGCTTCACCTGGGTGCCGCCGTTCGATCACCCGATGGTGATTGCCGGGCAGGGTACGCTGGCGCTGGAACTGTTGCAGCAGGATGCCCATCTCGACCGCGTTTTCGTCCCGGTGGGCGGCGGCGGCTTAGCCGCAGGTGTGGCGGTGCTGATCAAACAGTTGATGCCGCAGATCAAAGTGATTGCGGTCGAAGCGAAAGACTCTGCCTGCCTGAAGGCGGCGCTGGACGCCGGACATCCGGTCGACCTGCCGCGCGTCGGGCTGTTCGCCGAGGGTGTGGCGGTGAAGCGCATTGGCGACGAAACGTTCCGCCTGTGCCAGGAGTATCTCGACGATATCGTCACCGTCGACAGCGACGCTATCTGCGCGGCGATGAAAGATCTCTTCGAGGATGTGCGTGCGGTGGCGGAACCATCCGGCGCGCTGGCGCTGGCGGGAATGAAAAAATACATCGCCCAGCACAATATTCGCGGCGAGCGTCTGGCGCACGTGCTTTCCGGTGCCAACGTGAACTTCCACGGTCTGCGCTACGTTTCCGAGCGCTGTGAGCTGGGTGAGCAGCGTGAAGCGCTGCTGGCGGTGACCATTCCGGAAGAGAAGGGCAGCTTCCTGAAGTTCTGTCAGCTGCTGGGCGGTCGTTCGGTAACGGAGTTCAACTACCGCTTTGCCGATGCCAAAGATGCGTGCATTTTTGTCGGCGTGCGTCTGAGCCGTGGCGTGGAGGAGCGCAAAGAGATCCTCAGCCTGCTGCATGACGGCGGTTACAGCGTGGTCGATCTCTCCGACGACGAGATGGCGAAGCTGCACGTGCGTTACATGGTCGGCGGCCGTCCATCCAAGCCGCTGAAGGAACGCCTGTTCAGCTTCGAGTTCCCGGAATCGCCGGGCGCGCTGCTCAAGTTCCTGCACACGTTGGGCACGCACTGGAACATCTCTCTGTTCCACTACCGCAGCCACGGCACCGACTATGGCCGCGTACTGGCGGCGTTCGAGCTGGGCGAGCACGAGCCGGATTTCGAAACGCGCCTGAACGAGCTGGGCTATGAGTGCCATGACGAAACCCACAACCCGGCGTTCCGTTTCTTCCTGGCGGGTTAGGTTGTTCGGGAAAATGCCTGATGGCGCTGCGCTTATCAGGCCTACGTTCTAAGGTTTGAACTGCGTGTAGGCCGGGTAAGCGCAGCGCCACCCGGCTTTAGTGGTTCGGCAATATCGTCCAGAACGCATCAATAAGCGGCTCATGCAGCCGCTTTTTTTGTGCGCACACGCCGAGCTCGAACGGCGTTTTCTCGTCGCTGCGCTCCAGTATCATCACGCGATTGCGCACCGGCTCTGGGCTGTTTTCCAGCACCACTTCCGGTAGCAGCGCTACGCCGCAGCCGAGCGCCACCATCGATACCATCGCCTCATGGCCGCCGACCGTGGCGTAAATCGACGGGTTACTGATCTTCTGGCGGCGGAACCACAGCTCAATGCGGCGGCGCACCGGCCCCTGATCGGCCATGATAAACGGCACCGTGGACCAGTCCGGTTTCTCCACCGAAACCTGGTTGCGCACCGGGCAGGGCAGCGCCGGGGCAATCAGCACTACCGCCAGATTCTCCAGCATCGAGAACGCCACCGCCCCCGGCAGCGTTTCGGGTTTCCCGGCAATGGCGAGATCCGCTTCGCCCGTCACCACTTTTTCCATCGCGTCGGCGGCATCGCCGGTGGTGAGCTTAATTTCAACCGACGGATGTTCCGCGCGGAAGCGGTCGAGAATGGGGGGAAGATGGCTGTAGGCAGCAGTCACGGAACAGAAAATATGCAGCTCGCCGGAAAGCGACGGCCCCTGCTGGTCGATGGTGTGCCGCAGCTGCTGATACTGTAATAACGTCTGCTGAGCAAAGATGCGCAGCTCTTCACCTGCTTCCGTGAGGGTGACGGTGCGGTTATCGCGCACGAACAGCGGCTGGCCGAGGTCTTCCTCAAGGCGCTGGATCTGGCGCGACAGCGTGGAGGGGCTGACGTGCATCGCCCGGGCGCTACGGCCAAAGTGACGGCTTTCCGCCAGGTGCAGGAACATTTTCAGATCGCGTAAATCCACCGATTCCACTCCCTCTTTTTACATTGCATAAATTGCAATGTGACGTTGTGAATATATCAATTTCCGCAATAAATTTCCTGTTGTAATGTGGGTACATTCTCGCTGAAACGCGAACCGAACAATAAGACACACAACATCACGAGGTATCACCCATGGCTAACTACTTTAATACACTGAACTTGCGCCAGCAGCTGGCGCAGCTGGGCAAATGCCGCTTCATGGCGCGCGATGAATTTGCTGATGGCGCGAGCTACCTTCAGGGTAAAAAAGTGGTCATTGTCGGCTGTGGCGCACAGGGTCTGAACCAGGGCCTGAACATGCGTGACTCCGGGCTGGATATCTCCTACGCCCTGCGTAAAGAAGCGATTGCCGAAAAGCGTGCTTCCTGGCGTAAAGCGACCGAAAACGGCTTCAAAGTGGGCACCTACGAAGAGCTGATCCCGCAGGCGGATCTGGTGGTTAACCTGACGCCGGACAAGCAGCACTCTGACGTTGTGCGTTCCGTACAGCCGCTGATGAAAGACGGCGCCGCGCTGGGTTACTCCCACGGCTTCAACATCGTTGAAGTGGGCGAGCAGATCCGTAAAGACATCACCGTGGTGATGGTGGCACCGAAGTGCCCGGGCACCGAAGTGCGCGAAGAGTACAAACGTGGCTTCGGCGTACCGACGCTGATCGCCGTTCACCCGGAAAACGATCCGAAAGGCGAAGGCATGGCGATTGCCAAAGCCTGGGCTGCGGCCACTGGCGGCCATCGTGCGGGCGTGCTGGAATCTTCCTTCGTTGCGGAAGTGAAATCTGACCTGATGGGCGAGCAGACCATCCTGTGCGGCATGCTCCAGGCCGGCTCTCTGCTGTGCTTCGACAAGCTGGTGGAAGAAGGCACCGATCCGGCATACGCGGAAAAACTGATTCAGTTCGGCTGGGAAACCATCACCGAAGCGCTGAAGCAGGGCGGCATTACGCTGATGATGGACCGTCTGTCCAACCCGGCAAAACTGCGTGCTTACGCGCTGTCTGAACAGCTGAAAACCATCATGGCACCGCTGTTCCAGAAACACATGGACGACATTATCTCCGGCGAGTTCTCTTCCGGCATGATGGCGGACTGGGCGAATGACGATAAGAAACTGCTGACCTGGCGCGAAGAGACCGGTAAAACCGCGTTCGAAACCGCACCACAGTATGACGGCAAGATCACCGAGCAGGAGTACTTCGATAAAGGCGTCCTGATGATCGCGATGGTGAAAGCGGGCGTTGAGCTGGCGTTCGAAACCATGGTGGATTCGGGCATCATTGAAGAATCTGCGTACTACGAATCGCTGCACGAGCTGCCGCTGATCGCAAACACCATCGCCCGTAAACGTCTGTATGAGATGAACGTGGTGATCTCCGATACTGCCGAGTACGGTAACTACCTGTTCTCTTACGCCTGCGTACCGCTGCTGAAAGAGTTCATGACCACCCTGCAAGCGGGCGATCTGGGCCAGGCGATTGCGGAAGGAGCGGTTGATAACGCGCAGCTGCGTGACGTCAACGAAGCGATTCGCAGCCACGAAATCGAGAAAGTGGGCCAGAAACTGCGTGGCTACATGACCGATATGAAACGTATCGCGGTAGCAGGCTAAACACGACGAATCGGGTGGCGTAAGCCACCCGAACTGTTTTAGCTACGCAATATCGCGCCGGGATAACCCAGCTGGCGCCACGCCTCATACACCACCACCGACACCGCATTCGACAGGTTCATGCTGCGGCTGTCCGGCATCATCGGAATACGAATTTTCTGCTCAGCGGGCAGGGCATCCAGAATGGTGGCCGGCAGGCCGCGGGTTTCCGGACCAAACATCAGATAATCCCCGTCCTGATAGCTTACGGCGCTGTGCGCTGGCGTACCTTTGGTGGTCAGGGCGAACATGCGCTGTGGTTTTTCGGATCCCAGAAACGCGGCGTAATCGTGATGACGAACGACGGCGGTAAACTCATGGTAGTCCAGCCCCGCGCGGCGCAGACGTTTGTCGTCCCACGTAAAGCCCATCGGCTCAATAATGTGCAGACGAAAACCGGTGTTGGCGCACAGGCGGATAATATTGCCGGTGTTCGGCGGAATTTCTGGTTCGAATAAGACGATGTTAAGCATGCTGCCCCCTTAATTGCGGGGGCAGAATAGCAGAAAAGAGAGGGACTAGGCGACGCCCGGCTCCTGCGCGCGGCTATACAGCATTTTGTAGACGGTTGCCGCCGCAGCCACGAGAGCAGGTACGCTGAGGATCATTAAAATACTGTCCGCCTGCCACTGCATGGAAAGAAGCTGGGCGCTGGTCATGGTGCCCGCCACGCCGCCGAAGCGGCCGATCCCCTGCATCCAGGCGATACCCGTCGCTCGGCACTCGGTAGGGTAAAAGGTGGCGGCCAGGGTCTGCATGCCCGACTGCGCGCCGTTCATCGCGATCCCCATCAGGAAAATTAACCCGCCAAACAGGGCGATATGGTTATGCTCAATGCCGAGTAAAAGAATCAGGCCCATCGTCAGCACGAAACCACACGCGACCACCTTGTGCGCTTCCCAGCGATCCATCATCCAGCCCGCGAGCAAAATGCCAGCGGTGCCGCCGAAGGTGAACAGCGAGGTAAGCCAGGCGGATTCCGTCAGCGCATATCCCATCCCCTGCATCAGCGTTGGCATCCAGCTCAGCAGGACGTAATAAATCACCAGCCCCATAAAATAGGTGACCCACAGCATCAGGGTGCCGGGCAGCCAGGGCATGGAAAACAGCTGCGACACGCTGCCTTTTTTCGACGCGACTTTCTCCTCCGCGAGGAAAAAGCCCGTGACGCTATCCAGCGTGCTGCGGGCGAACCGGCTGGCGATGCGGCGAACCTGGGCGACGTCTTTCCCGCGCTGCACCAGAAACTTCACCGACTCCGGCAACAGCAGCGCCAGCAGCACCGTTAAAATCAGCGGCGCAATCGCGCCGGTCAACAGCACGCTTCGCCAGCCGTGGTGAGGGATAAGCCAGGACGAGATCGCCCCGCCGCCCGCCGCACCCAGCGGAAAGCCGCAGTACATGGTGTTAATTACCATGGCGCGGCAGCGCTGGGGGGCAAACTCGGAGATCAGCGTGATGGCGTTAGGCATGGCAGCGCCGAGGCCCAGGCCCGTCAGAAAGCGCCACAGCGTCAGGGTATTCAGACTTTGCGCCCAGGCCGTGCCCAGGCTCGCCAGGCCGAAGAACAGGCATGAAAAGACCAGTACGCGCTTGCGTCCCATCCGGTCCGATACCGGACCTGCAATCAGGGCTCCCAGCGACAGCCCCAGCAGCGCCGCACTCAGCACCGGCCCCAGATCCTGTTTATGTATTCCCCACTCTGTCGACAGCGTAGGCGCAATGTAACCCATCGCTGCGGTATCAAACCCATCAATCGCCAGCACCAGAAAGCCCAGCACAATAAGAAGCCAGTGAAACCCTGAAAAAGGACTTTCATCGATCACCTGCTGAATATCCACCTTACCTGAATACGCCATACGTTCCCCTCCGATGTGATGTTGTTTTTGTGTTCTTGTATTTGCTTGTCTATACAATTGCGGAGAGGCGGGGTGTGTCAAATTTTCTTATCCAGAATGTTACGCAGGTGTTATTTTCAACAAAAAAAGCGCCCGAGGGGGAAGTCGGGCGCGGAAGAAGGGAAGGCTAACCGGGGGAGATCAGGCCGCGTTTCCCTGAGAAAGAGGGGCCAGCGCCGCAGGCAGCTTACTGAGCTCCTGCACCAGAGAGTCTTTGCTGATTTCACCGATTGTTTTCGCACCGGTCAGCGTCATCGCCACCTTCATCTCTTTCTCGATCAGGTTCAGCAGATTCGCCACGCCCGCCTGGCCGCTGGTGGCCAGCGCGTACAGGTAAGCACGGCCCAGCAGCACGCTGTCCGCGCCCAGGGCGATCATGCGCACCACGTCCAGCCCGTTACGGATGCCGCTGTCGGCCAGGATCGCAATATCGCCTTTCACCGCATCGGCAATGGCCGGCAGGGCGCGGGCGGAGGAGAGCACCCCGTCAAGCTGGCGGCCACCATGGTTAGAGACCACGATCCCATCGGCGCCAAAACGTACCGCGTCGCGGGCATCTTCCGGGTCGAGGATCCCTTTGATCACCATCGGGCCGTCCCAGAATTCGCGGATCCACTCCAGGTCTTTCCATGAGATCGACGGATCGAAATTGTTCGCCAGCCAGCCGATGTAATCCTCCAGCCCGGTCGGTTTACCCAGGTAGGCCGAAATATTGCCCAGATCGTGCGGACGGCCGTTCACGCCCACATCCCACGCCCACTGCGGGTGCGTCACCGCCTGCCAGTAACGGCGCAGGGCCGCGTTAGGGCCGCTCATGCCGGAGTGGGCGTCGCGGTAGCGCGCGCCGGGGGTCGGCATGTCGACGGTAAAGACCAGCGTTGAGCAGCCCGCCGCTTTGGCGCGCTCCAGTGCGTTGCGCATAAAACCGCGATCGCGCAGGACGTACAGCTGGAACCACATCGGGCGCTTGATAGTTGGGGCGACTTCTTCAATCGGGCAGACGGACACGGTGGAAAGGGTAAACGGAATGCCTTTGGCATCTGCGGCGGCGGCGGCCTGCACTTCACCGCGACGGGCATACATGCCGCATAAACCGACAGGTGCGAGCGCTACCGGCATGGAGAGCGTTTCGTTAAACAGCTTCGTCTCAAGGCTCAGGTCAGACATATTCTTCAGCACGCGCTGGCGCAGGGCCACCTCCGACAGGTCTTCCACGTTGCGGCGCAGGGTGTATTCGGCATACGCCCCGCCGTCAATGTAGTGGAACAGGAACGGGGGCAAAATGCGCTGCGCCGCGGCGCGATAATCACTGGCTGCTGAAATAATCATGCTTTGTTCTCCCTGGAAATATCACTCTCGCCAGGCAGACGGGTAATACGCGCCTGTCGGGCCTGATCTTCATCGAATCGTTTAATGGTGGTATGCACGAAGCCGAGATGCGCCATCATCGCCTTGCGCGCAGCCTCGGCATCAGCGGCCAGAATGGCGTTGAGCACCGCCTCGTGCTGTTCGGTCAGCTGAGCAAACACCGGCGGGACCAGATACATGCGCTGGCGGCTCTGCTTCACGGAGGATTGCAGCAGGTCGAAGAACCCGCGCATGGTTTGCAGCAGTACCACGTTGTGCGAGGCCTCGGCAATCGCCAGATGGAACCGCACGTCCGCCTGGGAGGCGATGTCCGGGTCGCTGCTTTGCGTGGCCTCAAAACAGGCTTTGAGCTTCTCTTTGTCGGCGTCGGTTGCCCGCATCGCCGCGTGCCACGCGGTGCTGGTTTCGATGGCGTGACGCGCTTCGAGGATGTCGAAGCTGTAGTCCGGGTCGTTTTCCATCAGCGTCTTCAGCGGCTGCACGATGTTTTGTTCGGACCAGTCGTCATGCTGCCAGCGCACGAAGGTGCCGCCGCCGCGACGGCTCAGCAGCACCCCTTCACTAACCAGCGTCGCCAGCGCCTCGCGCAGTGAGTTGCGCGACACGCCAAGCTGAGCGGCAAGCTGACGCTCGGCGGGCAATCTCATGCCCGCTTCCAGCTGTTGTTCTTCTATCAGCGCCCGTACGCGAGTGGCAATCTCGTCGGACAGGCGTCTGGGCATCACTATCATGGAATCATCCAGGTTAAGACATAGGCCTGCAATGTGGTGATCACGCCCACCATGCAGGTAAATATCAGGCTGTGTTTAACGGTAAAGCGGAACAGATCCGACTCTTTGCCTACCAGCCCCACCGCGGCACAGGCAATGGCGATGGACTGCGGCGAGATCATCTTCCCGGTCACGCCGCCGGTGGTGTTCGCGGCGACCAGCAGCACGTCCGAGACGCCAATCTGCTGCGCGGCCGTGGCCTGTAGGGCGGCAAACAGGGCGTTAGATGACGTATCTGAACCGGTCAGGAACACCCCCAGCCAGCCGAGGAACGGCGAGAAGAAGGTAAACGCGTGGCCGGTATGCGCCAGCGCTAACGCCAGCGTCGACGACAGGCCGGAGTAGTTCGAAATAAACGCGAACGCCAGCACCATGCCGATGGAGTAAATCGGCAGCATCAGCTCTTTTATCGTCGCCGCAAAGGTCTGCACCGCGGCGGCAGGCTTCATGCGCAGCCACACTACGGAAAGGATAGCGGCAAACAGGATGGCCGTGCCGGTGGCTGAGAACCAGTCGAACTTAAACACTGCCGCATATGGCGTGGCGTCGTGCACCACCGGCGGCATACGGGCGACCATTTTGTCGAGGAACGGCACGGAGATATTAATCACCATGTCGTACAGCGCGCCGCCCGGGGCGAACAGGGCTTTAAAAGGCGGAATGCTCCACAGCGTCACGGTGGCGGTCAGGAACAGGAACGGTGACCATGCGCGCACAATCTGTCCGGCGGTATAGCCGGTGCGCGCCAGCGTCTGATCCACGTGCGATGCGCCCATGTCAGCAAAGCGGAAGATACGTACCGGCTGCCAGCGTTTCAGGAACAGCGTCAGACAGACCAGCGACACCAGGGAAGAGATGATGTCCGGCAGTTCCGGGCCGAGGAAGTTGGAGCTGAGATACTGGGCAATGGCGAACGAACCGCCCGCTACAATCACCGCAGGCCAGGTCTCCTTCACGCCGCGCCAGCCGTCCATAATCGCCATGATCCAGAACAGCACGATAATGGTCAGGAACGGCAGCTGGCGACCCACCATCTGGCCGATCTCGAAGCTGTCCAGCCCGGTCACCTGGCCCGCCACCAGAATCGGAATGCCCATCGCGCCAAACGCCACCGGGGCGGTGTTCACAATCAGGCACAGGCCAGCGGCATACAGCGGGTTAAAGCCCAGCCCGACCAGCAGAGCGGCGGTGATCGCCACCGGCGCGCCAAATCCTGCCGCCCCTTCAAGGAACGCCCCGAAGGAGAAACCGACAATCAGCATCTGTAAACGCTGGTCCGGTGTAATAGAGAGAATCGACGAGCGAATAATATCGAACTGCCCGGTTTTGACCGAGATTTTGTAGACAAAGACGGCGGCGATGATGATCCACGCAATCGGCCACAGGCCGTAGAAGAAACCATACACCACGGAGGCCAGCGCGCGATCGACCGGCATTTTATAGAAGAACAGCGCCACCAGCAGGGCGATGGCAACGGTGTACGTTGCGGCAAGGTAGCCCTTCAGCTTGAGCTTAATTAGCGCAAAGAAGAAGAACAGGATCGGTAGCGATGCGATCAGGCTCGACAGCCAGATATTCCCGGCCGGATCGTAGTTTTGTTGCCAGAGGCTCATGCAGGTCTCCTGAGGACCACAAAGGTGTTCGTCGGGTGAGTCTCTGCTCATCTCAGCGTCACACTTAGTGTAAAAGTGGTCCATCCAATATTGTGATGTAGGGTTAATGGCAATAAATGGTTAACCAGGTGTTGCTATTCGGCAATGGTTTTGTGAAGTGGAGCATCAAAAATGTGAACGATGGATAGCTTTACGCATGATTGGTAGGACCAAACCCGCAAAATTAACTCACCGTGTGCGTTGGGAGCGGTAGTCAGGTGGAGAGCATTACATTCGTTTTTGAGCAGATACGACGCGTAAAAGATGTTGAATAAAATGGGGAGGTGATAATATTACGTGAATTGAATGAGGTTTGTTTGCTTTATTTGTGTTTTTGAAAAGCTGTATATATGTGAGCAGAGTGATTTATTTCCTATAAATAAAATTTTTTTTGGTTAAAAATGCGAAATCTAAGCTGTAGCAAAAAATTTTAATTAAGGTAAATTTCACATATAGATTTTAACAGTGTATTACAAACGATCAATTGCTGATCGATAAAGAAATATCCTGTTTAACCGTGATTTTTCAGGATAAAGGGCAAGATTTTTTTGCTGAAGTGACATTTTTTGGCTAATAATATTCTGAAATAAATTGATCAAACAATGATCAGTTGGCTCTCTTGTAATTTAGTTACGGTATTAAAAGCAAATTAATAATTATCAGGGCAATCGAAAGGGGTTAAATTTGTTAGCTGAGTGTTAATTCCAGAGTGTTTACAGACGCGGCGTACTGCTTTTCAATACGTAGACGCTAAAAGGCATATGATTTACTATTTATTCAGAAGCAACGTTACAGAAGACATTAAATTTATTACTAACCACAACGTATTCAGTGTTATTTTCGGCCAGAAGTCATTTCCTCAGTTGCAGGATATCTGTGTATGGCCTTCTGAAAATATACGGATTATCACCATGGGATGGACCCTGCTTTATTCTATAAGGTCGCGTCACCCATTCTGCTAAAACCCTTTTGGTGGCGTTTTTAAATCCTTATAGCGGTTATTGTACCTGGTACAACAAGTCTATATCTGTTTAATTTACAGAGGGGAAAGTGTTCCAAATGAAAATCAAAAATGTGGCGCTGGCGATTGCCGCGGCGGGGCTGCTGTTATCTTCTCAATCAGTACTGGCAAGCAGTGATTCTGGCGTTAATGCTTCCCTGGATACAGGCGCTGGCTCGCAGAGTACAGGCGGCGTGATCAACTTTACCGGGAAAATCACTCTTATTTCCTGTGATATTACCCCTGCGTCAAAAAGCAAAACGGTAGACCTCGGCGCGTGGGCGAAAAGCTACTTCGACGATCACAGCGAAACGACGCCGCGTGAGTTCAAAATCAACGTAGAGAACTGCCCGGAGACGGTTGAATCGGTTGCGGTACTGTTTGACGGAACCAAAGATACGGTGAATGACACACTTCTACAGGTTACCCCAGGCGAAGGTATGGCGACGGGCGTCGGCGTGAAGCTTTATAACAGCGATCGCAGCACCGCGATTAAACCGGGTACGGTATCTGAAACAACCGCACCGGATGCTGAAGGCAATGCTGAATTAACGTTTTATGCCTCTCTCGACAAAGACGGGTCGGAAATTAACGCGGGCGACGTCAATGCCGTTTCCAACTTCCTGATGGTTTATAACTGATTTCACTCTCAGCCACCTCCAGAGATAATAATGATGAAACGTTTATCGTATATTATGCTCACTGCATTAATGGTTAGTTCTGCGTCAGTTTCCGCTGGCGTTGTAATGGGGGGAACACGGATCGTATACCCACAACACAGCAAGGAGGTGGCATTTTCTGTTTCTAATATGGAAAGTGCGGTTCCCTATCTTATTCAGTCGTGGGTTGAAGGTGATGGGCAGGATAAAAATAACGCTGCGCCATTTATTGTTACACCACCTCTGTTCAGACTTGATCCGGAGCAGACCAACACGCTGCGTATTCAATATACCGGCGCTCCGCTGCCCACAGATCGTGAATCTGTATTCTGGCTCGATATTAAAGCGATTGCGCCAAAGCCAAAAGAGAGCAGCAACGAATTACAAGTTAACGTTAAATCGAAATTTAAAATTTTCTACCGCCCGGACAACCTTAAAGGGGACGCTGCCACTGCCTGGCAGAAAATAACGTTTTCGCGGACGGGAAAAGGGCTTAAGGCCGCCAACCCGACGCCATACTACGTCTCTTTTTATCGACTGTCCGTTGGCGGGCATAAAATTGAGCAGCCGGGCATGATCGGTCCAGGGGAAATCCGCGAATGGCCTGTGTCCGCCTCCGGGGGCGTAAGCTGGTCGGCTATTAATGATTTTGGTGCCATCACCGCCACCCACACCCAGCCTCTTTAAGACCATGTCTTTTCGCCTGTTTCGTTACGCGCCGCTTTCGGTGTTGCTGCTTAGCTTCAGCCGCGCGGGGATGGCCGAGGATTACTTTGATCCCGCCGCGCTGGAGCTTTCCTCTACCGAACAGAAAACGGCGGATCTGCACTATTTCTCTGAAAAGGGCGGGCAGATGCCAGGCACCTGGCTCGTGACGCTGGAGATTAACGGACGCGAGGAGCGGCATCAGGAGATCACCTTCGTCAATGAGAAAGGCAGCCTGCAACCCGTTTTTAGCGTATCGCTGCTGGAAGCGCTTGGGGTGAATGTCAGGGCCATTCCTGCATTCTCACGGTTGCGGGAGGGAGAAACGTTCACGCACCTCGCGGATTTCATTCCGGCAGCGCGAACCTCCTATGATTTCAACCAGCAGCGTCTCTTTCTCAGCCTGCCGCAGGCGGCGATGAAACACCGCAGCCGTGGCTACGTGCCGCAGTCGCAGTGGGACGATGGTATCCCGGCGGCATTTACTGATTACAGTCTGTCGGGCGGCCAGGCACATCATCAGCGTGGCGTCACGACATCCAGCTATCTGAGCCTGCGTAACGGTATCAATCTGGGGGCGTGGCGGTTGCGCAACACCTCCGCCTGGAGCCACAGCGACGCGGGCGGCGACCATTTTCAGTCGCAAAGTAGCTGGCTGACCCGGGATATTCGCCGTCTTAACAGCCAGCTACGGATCGGCGATGCCTGGACCGCAGGCGACGTCTTCGATAGCGTGGCGTTTCGCGGGGTACAGCTCACATCAAGCGAAAGCATGTTGCCCGACAGCCAGCGCGGCTTCGCACCAACCATCCGCGGCGTCGCACACAGCTTCGCTAAAGTCTCCGTTTCGCAAAATGGCTATGTGATCTATGAAACCTGGGTGGCCGCCGGGCCATTTATCATTAACGATCTGTTCCCCGGCGCACAAAGTGGCGATCTACAGGTGACGGTCACGGAAAGTGACGGCTCAACGCGCGTCTTTACCCAACCCTATTCTGCGGTGCCGTTTATGCGACGCCTGGGCAGCCTGAAATACAGCCTCAACGCCGGACGATTTCACTCCGGCTCCGGCGATGCGCGTTCACCTGAGTTTGTTGAAGGCGCTTTCTTCTACGGTCTGCTCTCCAGGATGACGGTGTATGGCGGTTTTCGTACGGCGAGCAACTATCAGGCCGGTGCAATTGGCGTAGGCAGAGGGTTTGGCGCATTTGGCTCGCTGGGCATTGACGATACGCTGGCAAAAAGCCGTTTACCCAATGGCAAAAGCGCGATGGGGCAGGCGTGGCGTATTCAGTATCAGAAAGATTTCAGCGCTACCGGCACCGCCTTCAACCTGGCGAGTTATCGCTATGCCTCGCGCAATTACTATGAATTCAGTGAACTGAATCAGTCTGACAGCCAACAGCTGCAACTCAATAATCGCCGTAGCCGCTCGCAGGTCACCTTCTCACAGACGCTGGGTCAGTTCGGCAGCCTCAGCGTCTCGGCATGGATGCAGGATTACTGGCATACGTCCGGGCAGGATAAAACCATCCACATTGGCTGGTACACCAGCTGGCGAGGCATTACCTGGGGCGCGGGGTATGACTACACCGACTCAGCGCTTGAGCAGCATCCCGATCGTACCGTGTCGTTTAACGTCAATGTTCCGCTTGGTCACTGGTTACCGGACAGCTCGGTCAGTTACTTCATCAACCACAACAATCGTGGGATGACCACGCAGCAGGTGTCACTCAACGGCAGTGCGCTGGCGAATCGCAACCTTAATTACAGCGTTCAGCAGAGTAAGGCCAGCGAGGGACAAGCCGGCAGTACCAGCCTGGCGCTGCAATACAACGGTGGCTACGGCAACGTCAGCCTCGGTTATGACCACAGCCGAAGCGGTAGCAACGCGAGCCTCGGACTCGCCGGAGGCGTTATCGCCACGCAGTATGGCGTCACGCTTAGCCAGCCGCTGGGCGATACCGTCGCCCTGCTACGCGTGCCCGGCGCGGCGAACGTTGAGCCGGAGGGCTACAACGGGATCCATACCGACAGCCGCGGCTATGCGGTCATGCCAACGCTCTCGGCGTATCGCAAAAATACCGTCAGCCTTGATACGGCGACGCTGGGTGAGAACGTCGACGTTGAGCAGAGCGGTCTGACGCTCATTCCCACCAGCGGCGCGGTGGTGCTGGCCAATTACAAAACCCACATTGGTTATCGCGTTCTGTTTTCCCTGCGCTACCACGGCGAACCGTTGCCGTTTGGCGCGCAGGCTGAAGTGGTGGAGCAGAACCGCCATTCTGCAAACCGAAGCATGGTCGCTGACGGCGGTCAGGCCTACCTGAGCGGGGTACCAGAGCGCGGCACCCTGCGCGTCAGCTGGTATCAGGACGGGGAGCAGCAGCAATGCCAGACACCTTTCAGACTGGGGAAAGCTCATATGGCCCCCGGTATCGCCACGCTATCCGTTGAGTGCCATTAGAGGAATATCATGCGTCGTTTTATTCACTGGTTTTTCTATCTGAGCCTTCTTTCGCTTTTTGGCATGCTGAGTTTTCATGCCCATGCTCAGACCTCATCTTGCCGCACCACGCGCGATCAGTGGGTCGTTCAGGTGCCCTACGCCATAGGGTATGCGCCCGGCACGGCGGACTGGACGCCGATATCTGCGCCGATACAGTCTACCGGGGCGGATTTCTACAGCTGTGATGGCGGGAATGATGCCTGGCGTAGTATCGGCTTTGTCGACGTGGATAACCCCGTCGGCACCGTGGTTGGTGAAGACGGCGCGTCACGTCACGTCTATAAAACTCAGATCGACGGCATCGGCTATGCGCTGGGGTTCCGGGAACAGCAGTACTGCGGCGCCGATGCGGTACGCTATATTGACGGCACAAGTCAGGTGAATGGCAATGAGTCCAGGCGCATTTGCGACGCATCGCAAAACCCCGCCTTTGCCAGCGCCTCAATGTATAAAATGCAGTTCTGGGTGGTGTTTTACAAAATTCCAACGACCAGCGCCATGCCTGACGATAACGCCAATTCCCAGGAGCAAAATGTCGGATCGCTGATATTGCAGGCGGGAGAAAATCAAGCCAGCGCCACCAACGTGGCGACACCGGTACAGATCCATCTCGCCAGCTTCACCGTCAGGCGTACCAGCTGTTCAGTGGGCTCTCGCAGCATTCTTGTTCCCATGGGGAGCGTGAGCCAGCGTGAATTTCATGGCATAGGCTCCCGCGCCGGAGGCGGACGCTTCAGCATTCCGGTGACCTGCGAAAATAACACGGCGGTGAAGATGGGTTTCTTTGGCGATACCACGCCGGGCAACGATCGGGCGCTGGCGTTGACGAAGCAGGAGGATAGCGCCAGCGGTGTCGGGATCGAACTGCTTTACGGTGACAATACCGGTTCGGTTCAGGGGCAGGTGGTACCGTGGAACACCCCACAGGTGTCAGCATTTGGGCAAGTGGGGGATAACCAGACGCAAACCTTCTGGTTTGATGCGCATTACCTTCAGACGGAAGAGAACGTGACGGCGGGAAAAGCGGATGCGATGGCGACGTTTAACCTGATTTACAACTGAGTTTCCCCTGCCGCAGCGGCAGGGGAGGACGATCAGAACGCGGTCTTACAAAAACCCGTCATCTCTTTCAGGCCCATTTCGCGACCAAGCTCAGTCATCGGGTGCACCACCACCAGGCCACGGACGCTTTTCTTCAGCTTGCCCATGTCGGCCTGCTCTTTTTTGGTGATCGCGCGGCGATGCGGCATGTTCATCAGCTTCTGCGCTTCTTTACTCAGCTTCTGGCCTTTCACTTCGCGCAGGCGTTCAATTTCCGCCTCCAGCTTCACGGACTCTTTTTCCAGCTCGGCATATTTCTCGGCAGAATCGACCAGGGAGAGGCCAGCCATCTGATGGCGGATCAGATCCAGACGGTCGCTCAGGCGTTTAATTTCGTTCTTTTCGACTTCTTTCATGACAAATAACTCTGAAAACGGGGAATTTACAGGGAAGGATACACCAATGTGTGCGGGCTTACTTCTGAAACGCTTTTTTTAAGCTGATTTTAGAAATCAGCTCAGTCAGGGAAAGCACCATGGTGGAGCGCACAACCTGTTGATAACGCAGCTTTTGCATCGCGTACAGATCAGGGTCGCTGTTATCAAACTGAGGTGTGGGAGGGAGCGCGGATACGCAGTGCAGTTCGCCGAAGGGCCCCAGTATCTCATCATCGGTAAAGGTGTACTCATTACCGTCATGATTGAGCTCTTCGCGCAGCGCCATTAACAGCTCGGCGTCTTCATACTCCTGGCGGTTCAGCACGCCAAGACCGTAAATCAGCTTCAGCCGTACCGATAAATCGCCCAGCGGTCCGTCTCCGTCCAGTAACGGTTCTACAGCATACTTTACCGCGTAGTCGTCTTTGCGAAACACCTGAAGCACCAGAATGTTCACCGCCTCGGTTAACAGCTCGACGGCGGCAATCAGGAAACTCCGTACGGTTTTGCCAGCATTCAGACGCTCAAGCACACGATTTTCAAAGGCCTGGGTTTGTTCCATTATTGCCTGCATATCTGACAATCTGTTATTCGGGCGCAGGCTAACCTGCGCCGGACTCTGCATCATTTGGTTGCGTTGTATGCGCTGACCGCCTCCGCAACTACGTCACTGTTGGCATCCAGACCGGAGATCTGCGCCAGCGCAGCCTGCGCGCCTTTGTCATCAATCAGCTGAGCCAGCTCAATCGCCTGCGGGTCCTGCTCGCTGCGGTAGTGCATGGCGGCAGCGATGCCCTTCACCAGGTTAGCGTGCGGCAGGCCGTATTCCAGCGTGCCCAGCAGCGGTTTAATCAGGCGGTCGCCCGCGCTTAGTTTACGCAGCGGCTGACGACCCACGCGCTCAACGTCATCTTTCAGATACGGGTTTTCAAAACGACCGAGGATTTTCTGGATGTATGCCGCGTGTTTATCAGCATCAAAACCGTAGCGTTTGATCAGCACCGCGCCGCTCTCTTCCATTGCCCCTTTGACCACCGCACGGATGTTCTCATCGAGGATCGCGTCACGAATCGTCTGATGACCGGCCAATTTTCCGAGGTACGCGGTTATAGCATGCCCGGTGTTCAGCGTGAAGAGTTTACGTTCGACAAATGCCATCAGGTTATCGGTTAATTCCATTCCCGGAATGGTCGGCAGCGCGCCCTTAAACTGGGTTTTATCAACGATCCACTCGCTGAAGGTTTCCACGGTCACTTCCAGCGGGTCGTTGGTGGCGGATGCTGACGGCGGAACGATGCGATCCACGGCGGAATCCACAAAACCCACGTGCGCTTCAACCCAGGCTTTATCTTCGTCGGCGACGGCCGCAAGAACGTGGCCTTTCAGCTGCGTGGTGCCGCGCACCATGTTTTCACAGGCGATGATGTTCAGCGGCGTTTCAACGCCCTGTGCTTTACGCTTCGCCAGGCCTTTCGCGACCGCCGGGGCGATACGCTCAAGCACCACCGGACCCACGGCGGTGGTGACCAGATCAACGCTCGCGATGAGGTCAATCACGTCGTCGCCAATGCTGCTTACCGCGTTGACGCCAGAGACCGTTTCAACCTGTTCGTTTTCACCCACCACGTGAACCTGATAGCTATGACGGGCATTCAGGGCATCCAGAACCACCTGATTCACATCGGCGAATGTCAGGGTAATGCCCGCGTCTGCCAGCAGTTTACCGATAAAGCCACGACCAATATTACCTGCGCCAAAATGTAATGCTTTCATAGTGTTAACCTTCATCAATGTTTTTACCCGAGAGGGCTGGGGTGAGGAACGTTTTCCCCTCACCCTAGCCCTCTCCCCGGGGGGAGAGGGAAGAGGCGCTGTTATTTGTTCAGCAGGGCCAGAACTTCTTCAACGCTGGTGGTGTTGGCCAGACGCTCAATAACCGTTTCGTCATCCAGCGCGTTGGTCAGGCTGGTAATCACCTGGATATGCTCGTTGTTGCGAGCGGCGATACCAATCACCAGACGGGCGATGTCGTCCTCTTCTTCACCGAAGCGCACACCATCAGGATACTGACAGAACACCACGCCGGTTTTCAGCACGCGGTCTTTGGCTTCCACCGTACCGTGCGGAACCGCGATGGATTCACCCAGGTAGGTTGGGGTCAGCTTTTCGCGTTCCAGCATCGCCTCAACGTACTCAGGCTGAACGTAGCCGCCTTTCACCAGCTGCTCACCGGCGAAGCGAATGGCCTCTTCTTTATTGGTCGCCGTGCGGCCAAGGAAGATGTTTTCAGCGCCCAGTTTGAACAGATGCGCGTTGCTCTCGTCGAAGCTGTCTTGCAGGCTGGTACGCACTTTCACTTCGTTATCTTCATGGCGCTGCGCCGCCACCAGGCGTTCGGTCAGGCTGGCGTACAGGCCGCTGTCGAGGAAGTTGGTCAGGGAAATGTGCTGTGCCTGCGGTACCTGACGCATAGCGCGTTCGGTCAGATCGCGGTGCGTGATCACCAGGTCAACGTCCGGCGGCAGGCTGTTAATCGCGCTGTTGGTGACGGAGATGTTGGTCAGACCCGCATCCTGCACTTTCTTCCGCAGTACGCCCGCACCCATTGCGCTGGAGCCCATACCGGCATCACAGGCCACGATGATTTTACGCACGTGGCTCAGGTCGTTAGAGACATCACCCGCCGCCAGCGGCGTTGCGCCTTTGGATTCGGCTTTCATGTCATGCATACGACGGGTTGCCGCTTCGATATCGTCGTCTTCTTTCACCTTGCTGGTTTTCAGCAGGATAGCGGAGGCCACGAAGGAGACCGCCATGGCCGCACAGATCGCCGCGATGTTCGCGAAGTAGGCGCCTTTCGGGGTCATCGCCAGCACCGCCAGGATAGAGCCTGGAGAAGCAGGAGACACCAGACCACCGCCCAGTACGCTCAGGGTGAACACGCCGGTCATTCCGCCAAGGATAACGGCCAGGATCAGACGTGGGTTCATCAGCACATACGGGAAGTAAATTTCGTGAATACCGCCCAGGAAGTGAATGATCGCCGCGCCGCCAGCAGACTGTTTCGCGCTGCCGCGACCAAAGAACATGTACGCCAGCAGAACGCCCATACCTGGACCCGGGTTCGCTTCAATCAGGAAGAAGATGGACTTGCCGAGATCGTGTGACTGCTGAATACCCAGCGGTGAGAAGATACCGTGGTTGATGGCGTTGTTCAGGAACAGGATTTTCGCCGGTTCAACGAAGATAGACGCCAGCGGCAGCATGTCGTGCGCCACCATGAAGTTAACGCCCGCGGCCAGCAGCTTGGACAGCACTTCAACCGCCGGGCCAATGCCGAGGAACGCCAGAATGGCGAGGATCATCCCGATGATGCCCGCAGAGAAGTTGTTCACCAGCATTTCGAAGCCGGATTTGATCTTGCCATCAACCCAGACGTCGAATTTCTTGATTGCCCAGCCGCCCAGAGGACCGGCGATCATCGCACCGAGGAACATCGGCATATCCGCACCGACGATAACACCCATGGTTGTGATGGCACCCACGACACCACCACGGTCACCGCCCACCAGACGACCACCGGTATAACCGATGAGCAGCGGCAGGAGATAGGTAATCATTGGGCCAACAAGTTTCGCCAGCGTTTCGTTAGGCAACCACCCTGTCGGAATAAATAATGCGGTGATAATACCCCACGCGATAAACGCGCCGATATTTGGCATCACCATGTTGCTGAGGAAACGACCAAAGCTTTGCACTTTGATCTTGAAATCGGATGACATAAAACACCCCTTCTTATGTTTACGCTTAGGCTTGTGGCCCGAGGTTTATCGTTAATGTGCGGCGGCAGAGGTAGCCGGGCCCTGTTCTGATGCTGTGAAATTTGGCACTGAATCGTTCAACTGTCCAGACAGTGAAATTTTGTGTGATCTGAATCACATGAATGTAGGGGGTGAGGACATTAATGAAGTGATCGCGATCACATAACGAGTGTGTAAAAAAAATACATCGCTCAGAATTACGCCAAAATGGGCAGTGTTTTGTGATTTGCATCACAATGTTAAGTTGGTTGTTTGTTTCCAGATTGTGATTTGATTCACAAAATATTTTTATGCAGATTTCTCCCGTATCCCCTCATGGCAGGAATGCGATACGCATACCTGCCTTTTTCCACGGCTTGATCCATACTGACCTCTTTATGGGCATTAAGGATAAGCAATGAAACTCATCGGCAGTTATACCAGTCCTTTCGTGCGTAAGATTTCGATTCTCCTGCTGGAGAAAGGGATTGAATTTGAATTCGTGAATGAACAGCCCTACAACGCAGAGAACGGCGTTGCGCAGTACAACCCGCTGGGGAAAGTCCCGGCGCTGGTAACGGACGAGGGCGACTACTGGTTTGATTCCCCGATCATTGCGGAGTACATCGAGCTGCTTGGCGTTGCGCCAGCCATGCTGCCGGCGGACCCAAAAACAGCGCTGGTGATGAAGCAAATTGAAGCCCTGGCGGATGGCATTATGGATGCGGCATTGACGTCCGTACGCGAGCAGGCAAGGCCCGCCGCCCAGCAGTCAGAAAATGAGCTGCTACGCCAGCGCGAAAAAATCAGCCGCAGCCTGGATATGTGCGAACAGCTGATCCGCGACGGGAAAATTCAGAGCGATAGCCTGAATCTGGCGACGATCGCCATCGCCTGCGCCATTGGCTACCTCAATTTCCGCCGCGTCTCGCCGGGCTGGTGCGTGGATCGTCCGCTGCTGGTCAAACTGGCGGAGACGCTCTTCCAGCGCGAAAGTTTTGCCCGGACTGAACCGCCAAAGGCTTGATGCGGGTTATAACACTTCCTGGCGGGAGGCGGTACAATCCCCCCACATGTTAACTCCCTCTCCCGTCGGGAGGGGGGAAGATATTTACTCGCCAGGCGCATTCATGACTACTCATCATTCCCTCTACAGCCAGATCCCCGCTACCGATCGTCTGCTTCGTGACCCGCGCATCACTGCGGTGCTGGAGCAGTTTGGCCATACTGCAACGGTCGACATGCTACGCCAGCTTCAGGACGATGCGCGTCGCCATATTCAGGCTGAGAACGCGCTACCCGGCTGGTGCGTGGCGTGGGAGCAGGAAGTTGAACGCAGGCTGAGCAAGCACGGGCAAAGCGCGTTGCGCCCGGTTATTAACCTGACAGGCACGGTTCTGCACACCAATCTGGGCCGGGCACAGCAGGCCGAAGAGGCAACAGAGGCCGTCACCCGTGCCATGCGCTCGCCGGTGACGCTGGAGTACGATCTGGACGGCGCCGGGCGTGGGCATCGCGATCGCGCACTGGCGGATCTTCTCTGCCAGATCACCGGCGCGGAAGATGCCTGCATTGTGAATAACAACGCGGCGGCGGTGCTGTTAATGCTGGCGGCCACCGCGAGCGGAAAAGAGGTTGTCGTCTCTCGCGGCGAGCTGGTGGAGATCGGCGGGGCGTTTCGTATTCCGGACGTCATGCGCCAGGCGGGCTGCACGCTGCATGAAGTGGGCACAACTAACCGTACCCATGCAAAAGATTATCGCGCGGCGGTGAATGAAAACACCGCCCTGCTGATGAAAGTGCATACCAGCAATTACCACATTGAGGGTTTCACCAAAACGGTGGAAGAGGCCGAACTGGCCGCCATCGGGCGCGAGCTAAACGTGCCGGTGATTGCCGATCTCGGCAGCGGGTCGCTGGTGGATATGCGCCAGTACGGTCTGCCGAAAGAGCCCATGGTGCAGGAAATGGTTGCCGCGGGCGTAAGCCTGGTCAGTTTCTCCGGTGATAAATTGCTGGGCGGGCCGCAGGCGGGGATTATCGTCGGCAGGCGCGAGCTGATTGCGCAGCTACAGCAGCACCCGCTGAAGCGCGCCCTGCGTGCCGATAAAATGACGCTGGCCGCGCTGGAAGCCACGCTGCGGCTCTATCTCCACCCGGAGAAACTGGCTGACCGCCTGCCCACGTTGCGTTTGCTAAGCCGTGATGCGGCCTCCATTCGCGCGCAGGCGGAAGCGCTACTGCCGCAGGTTGCTCCTCATTACCCTGAGTTTGACGTTCGTATCGAGCCTTGCCTGTCGCAAATTGGCAGCGGCTCGCTGCCGGTGGACAGGTTACCGAGCGAAGCGCTGACGTTCACCCCGCGCGACGGACGCGGAAGCCAGCTTGAGGCGCTGTCGGCGCGCTGGCGCGCATTACCGACGCCGGTGATTGGCCGGATCGGTGACGGGCGCATGTGGCTGGATTTACGCTGTCTGGAAGATGAAGTGCGGTTTCTGGAGATGATGTTGAAATGATTATTGCCACCGCCGGTCATGTTGACCACGGCAAAACCACGTTATTGCAGGCCATTACGGGCGTGAATGCCGATCGCCTGCCGGAAGAGAAAAAGCGCGGCATGACCATTGACCTGGGTTACGCCTACTGGCCGCAGCCCGACGGTCGCGTGCTGGGCTTTATCGACGTGCCCGGCCACGAGAAGTTTCTTTCCAATATGCTCGCGGGCGTGGGCGGGATCGATCACGCCCTGCTGGTGGTCGCGTGCGATGACGGGGTGATGGCGCAAACGCGCGAGCATCTGGCGATCCTCCAGCTGACGGGAAACCCGCAGTTGACCGTCGCCCTCACCAAAGCGGACCGTGTGGATGAGGCGCGTATCGACGAGGTGCGTGAAGAGGTGCTGGCGGCGCTGAGTGAATACGGTTTTAAGGATGCGTCACTGTTTGTCACCGTGGCGACAGAAGGCCGCGGTATCGACGCTCTTCGCGACCATTTGCAGCAGATCCCGTCTCGTGAACATGCCAGCCATCACCGCTTCCGTCTGGCGATCGACAGGGCATTTACCGTGAAAGGGGCTGGGCTGGTGGTGACCGGCACCGCGCTGAGCGGCGAAGTGAACGTGGGCGATACCCTGTGGCTGACGGGCGTGAACAAACCGATGCGCGTGCGCGGGCTTCACGCGCAAAACCAGCCGGTGGAACAGGCCCACGCCGGGCAGCGTATCGCCCTGAATATTGCCGGTGATGCCGAAAAAGACCAGCTTAACCGCGGCGACTGGCTGCTGGCCGACGCGCCGCCGGAGCCTTCTGAACGGATCATCGTTTCTCTCCAGACCCATAATCCGCTGACCCAGTGGCAGCCGCTGCATATCCACCACGCGGCCAGCCACATCACCGGACGCGTGTCGCTGCTGGAAAACGATCTCGCCGAACTGGTGTTCGACTCCCCGCTCTGGCTGGCGGATAACGACCGCCTGGTTCTGCGCGATATTTCGGCGCGGGAAACGCTGGCGGGCGCGCGCGTGGTCATGCTGGATCCGCCCCGTCGCGGCAAGCGTAAGCCCGAGTATTTACAGTGGCTGGCCGCACTGGCCCAGGCCCGCGATGATAAGTCTGCGTTAGATATCCACCTTGAGCGTGGTGCGGTGAATCTGGCGGCGTTCGCCTGGGCGCGCCAGCTCAGCGGCGAAGGATTGCGTCTTCTGACGCAGGAGCCAGGTTTTATTCAGGCCGGCAACAGCCTGCTGAACGCGCCGGTGGCGGCGCGCTGGCAGCGCAAAGTGCTGAGCACGCTGGCGACCTACCATGAACAGCATCAGGATGAGCCCGGTCCGGGTCGTGAACGTCTGCGGCGCATGGCGTTGCCCATGGAAGACGACGCGCTGGTGCTGTTGCTGATTGAAAACATGCGTGAAAGCGGCGTGATTGCAAGTCATCACGGCTGGCTGCACCTGCCGGAGCACAAGGCCGGTTTTACCGCTGAGCAGGACGCGGTCTGGCAAAAAGTGGCGGCGCTGTTTGGCGATGAACCGTGGTGGGTGCGCGATCTGGCGCGTGAAACCAATACCGATGAGCAGCTGATGCGTCAGGTACTGCGCCATGCGGCGCAGCAGGGGATGATTGTGGCGATCGTGAAAGATCGTTATTACCGCAACGATCGGATCGTGGCATTTGCGAACCTGATCCGGGAGCTGGATCAGGCGCGCGGATCAACCTGCGCCGCAGACTTCCGCGATCGGCTGAACGTAGGACGCAAACTGGCGATTCAGATCCTGGAGTATTTCAACCGCATCGGGTTTACGCGTCGTCGTGGCAATGACCATGTGCTACGCGACGCGCAGTTATTTCCCTAAGCGTTAAGCGCTGCGCGCCTGCTTCTGCTTAGCCAGCCAGACCGCACCCAGCCTTCCCGCCTGGTTACCCAGCTCGCAGGGAAGGATGGGCACCCGGAGCGCTTCCCACTCCTCGAATCGCTGTAGGTATTTATCCAGCAGGAGATAGATTTTCTCCTGCTCGCTAATGCCGCCGCCAATCAGCACCGCCTGCGGATCAAACATGGAGATCACGCTGTAGATGCCCCGCGAGAGGAAATGCGCCCACTCTTCTATGGCCTCACGCAGATGCACGTCGCTGTCCATGCGTCTAAACAGCTCCTCACCGTCAGGCATCTCATCTTCCGACACGGCCAGCGCGCGGCGGCAGGCTTTCATCAGGCCGCTGGCGGACGCCACTTCGTGCATCGGCTCGCCGTTGTTGCCAACGGGCAGCACGCCAAACTCACCCGCCCGGTAGTGCGACCCACGGTAGAGATCGCCCTCCATGACGATACCGCCGCCGATGCCGGTGCCGATGGTGATGCAGACAAAATGCTCATAATCCTTACCGGCGCCCTGCCAGCGTTCGCCCAGCGCCGCGCAGTTGGCGTCATTTTCGGTTGTTACGGGGAGATCGGTCAGCTGTGCGAAAAGCTCGCACAGGTTTTCACCGTCAAGGTAATCCAGCGCCCCGGCCTTGGCCGCTTCGCCGGTATGGTGATTGATGTGGCCCGGAAAACTCACGCCGATGCCGACGATCTCATGCTCCTGGCGGTACTTATCCACCACCGCTTTCCATTTCTGTTTGAAGGTGCTTTCATCGTCAGGCGTATCATATTCATCGGATGTCAGTTCTTCGCCGTTTTCGTTGATCACGCCGTGTTTGATGTGGGTTCCGCCCACGTCAAAGCCGATAAATAGCTGCATTGCATTGTTCCTCATGAGCCCCTGAGCTATTAAGTATGGCTCCGGCGGCAGAAACGAAACGTAAAGTACGGTAATCCGTGATACGGCTCGTAAACCCGTTACCGACTGGCGAGAAAATCACCAGCCGGAACTACCCTTGTTGTACACCTACTGCAAGGAGACGGTCATGACAAACAATCCTCCCTCATCGCGTATCCAGCCAGGCGAGTATGGTTTTCCTCTTAAGCTGAAGCCCCGCTATGACAACTTCATCGGCGGCGACTGGGTGGCGCCCGTCGACGGTGAGTACTATTCCAACCTGACGCCCGTTACCGGCCAGCCGCTGTGTGAAATTGCCAGTTCGGGCAAGCGGGATATCGATTTAGCGCTGGATGCGGCGCATAAGGCGAAAGATAAGTGGGGACAAACGTCCGTTCAGGACAGAGCGGCCATTTTGTTCAAAATCGCCGATCGGATGGAGCAGAATCTGGAGCTGCTGGCGACCGCGGAAACGTGGGACAACGGCAAGCCGATCCGGGAAACCATGGCGGCGGACGTGCCGCTGGCGATTGACCATTTCCGCTATTTTGCGTCCTGCATTCGTGCCCAGGAGGGGGGAATAAGTGAAGTTGACAAAGATACCGTGGCGTATCACTTCCACGAGCCGCTCGGCGTGGTGGGGCAAATTATTCCGTGGAACTTCCCGCTGCTGATGGCGAGCTGGAAAATGGCGCCCGCGCTGGCGGCGGGTAACTGCGTGGTGCTGAAACCTGCACGCTTAACGCCGCTTTCGGTACTGCTGCTGATGGAGGTGATTGGCGACCTGTTGCCGCCGGGGGTCATTAACGTGGTCAACGGGGCCGGGGGAGAGATCGGCGAATATCTGGCTACTTCAAAGCGTATTGCCAAAGTGGCGTTTACCGGCTCAACGGAAGTGGGTCAGCAGATCATGCAGTACGCGACCCAGAACATCATTCCGGTCACCCTGGAGCTGGGCGGGAAATCGCCGAACATCTTCTTTGCCGACGTGATGGATGAAGAGGACGCCTTCTTCGACAAAGCGCTGGAAGGGTTTGCGCTGTTCGCGTTCAACCAGGGTGAAGTCTGCACCTGTCCGAGCCGCGCGCTGGTGCAGGAATCCATTTATGAGCGCTTTATGGAGCGGGCGATCCGGCGCGTGGAGTCGATTCGCAGCGGTAATCCGCTGGATAACGTCACCCAGATGGGAGCGCAGGTATCGCATGGCCAGCTGGAAACCATCCTCAACTATATTGATATCGGTAAAAAAGAGGGGGCCGATGTGTTGACCGGCGGTCGTCGTAAGGTGCTGGGCGGCGATTTGCAGGAGGGTTACTACCTTGAGCCGACCATCCTGTTCGGTAAGAACAACATGCGCGTTTTCCAGGAGGAAATTTTTGGACCGGTGCTGGCCGTCACCACGTTTAAAACCATGGACGAGGCGCTGGAGCTCGCCAACGACACGCAGTATGGCCTGGGGGCGGGCGTCTGGAGTCGTAACGGTAATCTGGCCTATAAAATGGGCCGCGGCATTCAGGCCGGACGCGTATGGACAAACTGCTATCACGCCTATCCGGCTCATGCGGCGTTTGGCGGCTACAAGCAGTCGGGCATCGGGCGTGAAACCCATAAGATGATGCTGGAGCACTACCAGCAAACGAAATGTCTGTTAGTCAGCTACTCCGATAAACCGCTGGGGCTGTTTTAATCTCCGGGCTCAGGCCGTTCCGGGTGGGGTGACCTGAGCCGGGTTAAAGCCGGGTGGCGGCTTCGCCTTACCCGGCCTACTTTTTACTCCCTCTCCCGTGGGAGAGGGCTGGGGTGAGGGCAACAGGCCGCAGTTATTCAGCTTTCATCCACCCATATCCGCATTTCCCCTTCTCCCCGGTTTGCCCAGCTGTACCACGGAATAAAGGTCAGCGTCCGGGGCTGACGTTCTACCGGCGAGTGGTCGTACTGCCACAGGGCATCAGTGCCCTTCGCCTGACACCCGATCCCTTCCGCCTGTATCAGCATCTTGTGCGCGAAAATGCCTTTGCCTTCGAAAACCCGAAACGCGCTGTCCTGGGGCAAAGAAAGGTTATGCAGATTTGCGCCGTTATCGGCTTCTTCCAGGCAGTAAACCAGCGGTCCACGCTGCAATGCGACTTTCCCCGCCTGCTGGCGCACTTGCGGGTTGCCGTACACGCGGCGGACCGGCATCGGTAACGTCAGCGTCAGCGTGTCGCCTTCCTGCCAGCTTCGGTTGAGGTATAAGTATCCACGGGAGACCTCGCCTGTAATGGCCTGACCATTGAGCGAAACAGCCGGTTCCGCACACCAGTCCGGCAGCCTCAGGGCCAGCGTGTGAATCACCGGAACTGGTGAGGTAATCTCGATTTTCACCTGCTCATGCCACGGATAGTTCCCGCTAATCCGCAGCTGGAGGATGTTATCCCCAACCGGAATGGCGACGTCGTTCCCCACGTACAGGTTGATCAACAGCGCGTCCGGGCGAACGGTATAAATGTAGTGCCCCAGCGAGGTCAGCACGCGCGCAATATTCGGCGGGCAACAGGCGCAGCCGAACCAGCGCTGGCGCACCGGTTTGACGTGGTCATAGATATGGTTAAAGGCCAGGGTTTTCGGGTGCACTTCCAGCGGATTCACATAAAAGAAATGCTTACCATCCAGCGCCATGCCGCCCAGCACCGTGTTGTACAGCGCGCGCTCCATCACGTCGGCGTAGTGGCCGTCCGCCTCCATCTCCAGCATCCGGCGGGCAAACATCATCAGGCCGATGGAGGCGCAGCTTTCGGCGTAGACCGTATCGTTGGGCAGATCGTAATCGCTGCTGAACGCCTCGCCGCTGCTTTGGGAGCCAATCCCGCCGGTGATGTACAGCTGGCGCTGTGCCATGTTGTTCCACAGCCGCAGGCAATCCTGACGTTTCCCCTCGTCGCTGCTCAGGCGCGCCAGATGTGCCATGCCCGCCATCAGATAGACAAAACGCACGGCGTGGCCGATGGCCGTTTGTTGTTCCGCAAGGGGCAGATGCGCCTGGCTGTAAGCTTTGTCCTTGACCATCCACGCCGGGCCATAGGTGTTCCAGTATGACGTTCTGCCGCGCTTCTCGTATTCGATATCGTAGAAGTGAGGCTGCGCGCCGCGTTCCTCAATAAAGTATTTCACCAGATTGAGATAGCGTTGCTCCTGCGTGACGTCGTACAGCCGCATCAGCGCCAGCTCGATTTCCGGGTGGCCAGGGTAACCGTGCAGCTGGTTTTCGCCCGGGCCAAACACGCTGTCGATATGATCCGCCAGCATGCACACCACGTCCAGCAGGCGGCGCTTTCCGGTTCCCTGGAAATACGCCACGCCCGCTTCAATCATATGTCCGGCGCAGTACAGTTCGTGGCATTCGGCCAGATTGGTCCAGCGCTCGGCCGGTGCTTTCACCGTGAAATAGGTATTGAGATAGCCATCTTCGCACTGCGCCGCTGCGACCAGCTCGATCACCTCGTCGGCGGTTTTTTCCAGTTCAGCATCCGGCTTCTGGCACAGCGACCACGCCACGGCTTCGAGCCATTTCGCCACGTCGCTGTCCTGAAAGACCATCCCGTAGAACTCCCCCTGTTCCAGACCGGCGGCGATGCGGAAGTTGGCGATGGCGTGGCTGGGTTCGGCCTCCGCCACGCGATCGTTAAGCGCATCCCACTGGTAGGGGATCACCACATCGCGGACCAGCCGTTGGTACTGACCAAGAAACGGGTCGTTGATTTTCAGCTGATGCAGGTCGGCTTCCATTATGGTCATATTGTTCTCCTCAGGACTGTACATGACGCTGGCGCAAATCGGTGGCAATGCGCGACATCACGGGATTGTTAAGCCTGCACCAGCGGATAGCGACCGCCAGCAGCAGGTGGAAAAGGGCAGGAAGCAGCGTCTCCATGGCGGTGATGCCCTGCAATGAGGCGGGTGTCTGGTTACCTGCGCCTGGCTGATAGGCCACGGCAATAAACACCAGGCTGATGATCCCGGCGCTGGATGCCCACGCGAGCTTGATGAAAAACAGATTGAAGGCGAAGTTCATCCCCGATGAGCGCACGCCGGTTTTCCATTCGCCGTAGTCATCGGCAAAGGCCATCAGCGAGAAGTGCAGCGGCAGGGTAAAGCCCAGGATAACGCCGTTACTTAAAATCACGATCAGCCAGAGCGTCTGGTGCGCCGGGCCACCCGGCAGGAACCACATTCCCACCGCAAGCGCAGCGAGTATCAGGTTGGTGTAGTAGTAGAGTTTGACGGTATCAATCCGCCGCGACAGCGGACTGACGATCACCGCGCCCAGAATAGCGGCAAAGGTCACCATGGTGAAAAACAGCGAGGTGTACGCCGTGCTGCCCTGAAGCACGTAGGTGATGAAGTACATGTATCCGCCGCCGCGAATGTTGAAGACGTTGATCAGCAGAAACGACATCACCAGCATCAGCAGCAGCTGATCGTTTTTCCGCAGGCCCGCCAGGTGCTCGCGCAGGGTGAATTTACCCATCAGCGCAAGCGGGACGCGCTCGCGCACCCAGAAGAAGCAGCACAGGAACATCACCACGGCGATGGTGCACAGCACGCCGACGCCCAGCTGATAACCCCGGGCGGTATTGCCCTGTCCCAGTTCTGACACCAGCCACGGCAAGCCAACGGAGACCAGAAAGCCCGCCACGCCGCACAGTACGAAGCGCCAGGACTGGCAGGATATAACCTCGTTGTGGCGGGTGGTCATGGTGTTGATCAGCGCGCAATATGGCACGTTGATGGCGGTATAGCCCACTGAAAGCAACAGATAGGTGCCGAACGCCCAGGCGATTTTCACGCCCATACTGGCGTCCGGGACGGTGAAGGTCAGCACGCCGACGATCCCGATGGGAAGCGCGACCCACAGCTGCCAGGGACGAAAACGCCCCCAGCGGCTCTGCGTGCGGTCGGCAATCACGCCCATCACCGGATCGGAAATCGCGTCAAATACCCGAAGGGCAATAAACAGCGTGCCCACCAGCGCGGGCGTCAGGCCAAATACATCGGTATAGAAAAAGGTCAGAAAGTTCATGATCAGGCAGGTAATTACCGTGCCGCCCGCGTCGCCCAGGCCGTAGCCAATTTTCTCGCGGACTGACAGCCGGTCATCGGCTGCCTGTTTTGCAACTTCTGCGTCTGTAATCGGTGTGGAAGTCATGGGGTAACTCCTCGATAAACGATTTTTTATCGTATTTGTGCAAGGTACCCCATTTATTCTGCATTCAACGGGCAGACCAACAAGGGAAGGGAAAAGTATAAAAAGGTGACGATTCCGACCTGATGGTGAAACTGTGAGTTTGATCGAGCCGTTCTGCTGATATTTATTAATAATCAAGGGATAAAGAAAATATTAGCCACCAAAAAAGCGGAAAAATGAATATCCATGCTTGAATTATCCATAGCACTTCCGATTAGAGTTCAAAATGGCGGGTTATTTATCTCTCGGGGCGTGGGCCGTCATCCCGCACGAAAATTATCTTCGTGGGAGATAATTTTTGTCGAAAAAGGGACATTAACGATCCAGGAGGAAAATACGCTGTTTGAGGTAAACGCTGGCGAGAGTTTATTACTTTGGCCGAAGCGGCGGCATGTCGGCGTGGAAGATTTTCCGGGCGATCTCAAATTTTACTGGCTGCATTTTGAGGTGGATGAACGCTTGCCGGTGTTGCCAGGCGCGACGTCGCTGTCGATTGAGCAACACTGTAGCGTGCGGGATCCGCAATATGTTATTGCGTTATTCCGTCAGTTTTTAAGCGAGCAGGAAAAATTACAGCGTAGCCAGGCGCTGGAGATAATTTTGCTGTTAATTTTGCAGCAGATATCGCTCTCGCCGGGATATGAAGATAAAGCGGATGATGCGGGCGCGGCAATGGCATGGAAGGCCAAGCAGCTTATCCGCACGCACTTTCATTTGCCCCTGTCCACTTCGCAGCTGGCGAAAGAACTGCACTGCAACGCAGATTACCTGGGGCGAGTATTTCGTCGGACGTTTCATTTAACCCTGACGGAGGCAATTCACCGCCAGCGCGTCAGGGCCGCTGAAAAACTGCTGCTGAACGATGCGGCCTCATTAACTGAAGTGGCCGCCCGGTGCGGTTTTAATGACGTGGGTTATTTCCGGCAAATATTCTCAAAACATACCGGGTTAACGCCCGCCGTCTGGAAACGGCGGTACTGTAAAGAGCATATTAATTCCGGATGATCACTGGCCGTAATAGGCATTTGCGCCATGCTTGCGCAGGTAATGCTTATCCAGCAATTCCTGCTGCATAACCGGAAGCTGAGGTGCAAGCTGGCGCGAGAAAAGCCCCATATAGGCGCACTCTTCCAGCACCACGGCATTGTGTACCGCATCGGCAGCGTCTTTGCCCCAGGCAAACGGGCCGTGAGAATGAACCAGCACCGCCGGGACCTGCATCGGGCTTATGTCGCGCTCCTCGAAGGTTTTGATAATGACTTCCCCCGTCTGGTATTCATATTCACCCGCGATTTCAGCCGAGGTCATCAGCCGCGTGCAGGGGATCGCACCGTAGAAATAGTCCGCGTGCGTCGTGCCCCACGCGGGTAAATCCTGCCCCGCCTGCGACCAGATGGTGGCGTGGCGGGAATGGGTATGCACGATGCCGCCAATTTCCGGGTAACGACGATACAGCGCGAGATGGGTCGGGGTGTCGGAGGAGGGCTTTTTACTCCCCTCGACCACTTTACCCGTGGCGATATTTACCACCACCATATCTTCTGCGGTCATCACGTCGTACTCCACGCCGGATGGTTTGATCACCATCATGCCGCTGGCACGGTCAACCGCGCTGACGTTGCCCCAGGTGAACGTCACCAGCTGGTGGGCGGGCAGGGCGAGATTTGCCGCCAGCACCTCGGCTTTGAGTTGTTCTAACATGTCATGCCTCCTTCCTGCATTCGGGCTTCAATCCAGCGGCGCGCCTGGATGATCTCCAGCACCGGCTCTTTGGCTTTCTCGGTCCACATTTCAATCAGAAATGCGCCGCGATAATTAAGTTGATTCAGCGTGTTAAACACGCCAACGAAATCGACGCAGCCCTCGCCAAACGGCACGTCGCGGAACTGTCCGGGGCTTTGCTCGGTAACGGGCCGGGTATCTTTCAGGTGGATAGCGGCGATGCGGTCAATGCCCAGCGTCAGCTCGGCGGTGACGTCGTTGCCCCACGCGCTCAGGTTGCCGACGTCCGGGTAAACGCTGAACCACGGCGAGGCGAGCATGTCGTCCCACTTTTTCCACTTGCTGATGGAGTTCATAAACGCAGTGTCCATGATCTCTACCGCCAGCATTACCTGCGCGGCGGCAGCCTGCTCTACGGCCCACGCCAGCCCTTCGGCAAAGCGCTGTTGCGTGCCCTCATCGTGCTCCTCGTAGTACACGTCATAACCCGCAAGCTGGATGGTGCGAATACCCAAATCACGGGCCAGCCGGATGGCTTTGGTCATGATCTCGCGGGCGCGTTCGCGCACGATTTCATCGCGGCTGCCAAACGGGAAGCGACGATGGGCAGACAAGCACATCGACGGGATGGCCACGCCGGTCTCCAGCATCGCTTCCACAAGAGAGGCGCGCTGCGTGGTACTCCATTCAAGGCGCGATAAACGCTCGTCGGTCTCATCCACCGACATCTCCACAAAATCGAAGCCGCAGCTTTTTGCCAGAACCAGGCGCTCCGGCCAGGAGAGATCTTTTGGCAGCGCTTTTTCGTAAATGCCTAACGGATGCTGACGCATGGTTACTCTCCCCAGATGTCGCGGATTTGCGAATGGAATGCTTGTGCCACCTGCGGCGGATTATCGGCGCCTGCCAGCGCGCGCCCGGCAATGAAGGCTTTGACGTTGATCTGCTTAAACAGCGACAGGTCAGCGGGGGTGATACCGCCAGTTATAGAAAGCTGCAAACCGATATCGGACAGCGCCTTCATTTTGCTGAGATCCGCCTCACCCCACTGCTGGCCGCTGGCCTGTGCGTCGCGCCCGCGGTGGTAAATCGCCTGCTTCACCCCGATGCGATGCCACGCGCGCGCGTCGTCCAGCGTCCAGTTGCCAAACAGCTCCATCTGGATCTCGCCGCCGCCGCGCAGTGCGACCTCGTGGCCACGTTCAACGGTGGCCAGCGGGGCGGCACAGATGATGGTCATCCAGTTTGCGCCTGCGCCAAACGCCTGATCAGCCAGCGTTTCTCCGGCATCGGCGACTTTCCAGTCCGCCACGATAATTTTATCCGGGCACTGCGCACGCAGGGCGCGAACGGCGTTTAGCCCTTCGGTCAGGCATAGAATGGTGCCGGCTTCGACGATGTCGACGTGATCGGAAAGCGTCGCGACATCGCGCTGCGCGGCCTGAAGCGAGGTGTGGTCGAGCGCCAGCTGCAATAATGGTCGGCTCATAGGTCGTACTCCTTAACACGGGCGTGATAGCCCTGTAATGCTGAAATCAGTAGCTGGTAACGGTGATATTTGCGCTGGTAGGCGGCATGGGCACGCATGTCAGGTTCAATCATCCGGGTGTCATGCCTGAGGGCGCGCTGAGCGGCGTAAAAATCGGGATAGAGGCCTGTACCGACGAGCGCGGCCAGCGCCGCACCGGAACAGCCGGTCTCTTCCACCTGCGGGAGTTCAATCGCCAGGCCGCTGACGTCCGCGAGCATCTGCATCCACACGTCCGAATGGGTTGGGCCGCCCGTCACGCGCAGGGCCTGCACGTGGGGAAAGCGTTCGAGCATACGGTTGAGGTGGGTCATGTGGCTGAATACCACCCCTTCATAAACCGCCTGGAGGAGGTGCGCGCGGGTATGCAGCGCCTGCAAGCCATAGAAGCCGCTGGTCATCTCCAGCCCGGCGTTGCTGCCGTAGAGGAAAGGGAGGAAGAACACATCGCTTTCAGCTTTTGGCAGGCTGGCCACGGCGTGGTTAATCTCATCGAATGACATATCGCCCCATTGGGCCGTCAGCCATTCCAGGTTGCCGGACGACGTGGGGCTGGCTTCATGAACGATGAACTGCTGCGGATGGACGTAGCGGCCATAGACGTAGGGGAAAGGCTCGTTGTCGCGGATGCCGTGGGCAATCCCACTGGTTACGGCCCAGGTCCCCATTACGGCATTCAGCGTATGTTCGTCATGCAGCCCGGCGCAGATCGCGGTGGAAACCACATCAAACAGTCCACCAACGACGGGAGTACCCGCCGTGAGACCGGTCAGTGCGGCTGCCTGAGCGGTGATTTCCCCGCAAATTTCTGCTGAACCGATAATAGGCGGCAGGGCACCGTCAATGTCGCTGATGCCGAGCCAGCGCGTGAGCTGCGGATCGTACTGCCCGGTATTCATGTTGTAGAGATTGGATTCCGAGATGTTGCTCTCTTCGCAGCCTTTGACCCCGGTCAGACACCAGCGCAGGTAATCGTGCGCCATCATCACGCTGCCAATTTGCTGATACCGCTGAGGCTCGTTCTCTTTAACCCAGCGCAGGAGTGAGGCCGGATGCCCCGTCCACAGCGTCTGGCGAGTATGCGGATAGAGCTTTTCGGGTATACCGTCCTGCTGCCAGCGTTGTACGATCTCCAGCGCACGGCGATCGGAGGAGAGTATGGCGTTACCCAGGGGGCGATCCTGTTTATCGAGCAGAAACAGCCCCTTGCCCTGGGCTGAAATGCCAACGCCTTTGATCTGACCGCCGTCAGCGCCTGAATTTTTGAGCAGCAGGGCGACGGTTTTGTGGCAGTGCTGCCAGAGCTGGTGCATATCCCGCTCGGCGTAGCCGGCGCGTGGGCTGAGCGTGGCCACTGAGCGGCGTTCAATACAGACTTCTTTGCCCTGGCTGTTGTATAAACCGGCTTTCAGATAAGTACCGCCACAATCGATACCCAGCCAGAAGGGCTCTTTTTCACTCATCTTCTTCTCGCTTAATTGCCGGGTGGCGCTTCGCTTACCCGGCCTACGGTTTGGTTTAGTGGGTCAGGTGAGGGCCTCAGGCCGCACGTTTATGTGGAGTCACCGTGGGGTTGTGCTCTGCTCCGGCATCGCATTTCGCCGGTAACAGCAGGGCCAGCAGCGATGCCAGCGCCAGCGAAACTGCCAGGCAGTAAACGCCTGCGTCTTTGCTGTACAGGGTGATCAGTACGCCTACCGCATAAGGACCGCAGAACCCGCCGAGGTTGCCCAGGGCATTAATCACGCCGCGAGCGCCACCCGCCATCTCAGCGCTGAACAGACGCGCCGGTATGGTCCAGAACACCCCCGCTGCGGATTGCAGGAAGAAGCCACAGCCCACCAGCGCGGCATAGGCCAGCCAGGTGTGCTCTTTCAGCGCCACGGAGAGGAACATGCAGAGCGCAAAGCCAATCAATGGCAGGGAGACAAACAGCTTGCGCTTGCCGGTGCGGTCAGAGAGCGTAGAGAACAGGAACATGCCAGCAATGGCGCCGATGTAAGGCAGAATGGCGAGCATTCCCACCTGGCCGATGCTGGTGTGCGTCAGTTCTTTCAGAATGGTGGGCAGCCAGAGGGTGTAACCGTAAATGCCAGTCTGGTAGAAGAAGTTGAGGGCGATCAGCTGCCACATGGTTTTGTCAGACAGCACCGCGCTGAGCGAGGCGTTTTTCACCTCTTTACCCGCAATGGCCTGCTGCTCTGCCGCCAGGGTTTGTACCAGGTAGTTTTTCTCGGCCTCAGAGATCCAGCGTGCTTCCTGCGGTCGGTCGTAGACGGTGAACGCCCACAGCACTAGCACAACAACGGACATCAGACCTTCAATAATGAACAGCCAGCGCCAGTCGAGAGCGGTAATAATCCAGCCCGACAGCGGGGCGGTGATGATCCCGGCGATGGGCACGAACATGATCACAATCGCGTTGGCGCGGCCGCGCTCGGCATCCGGGAACCAGTTACTGATCATCGTGAGCACAACGGGCAGCATCCCACCTTCCGCCACGCCGAGTAAGAAGCGCAGTACCAGCAGCTGATACTGGTTGGTCACAAGCCCGGTCAGAACCGAGATCACCGCCCAGGCAACCAGCGACCAGCCGATAAACTTCTTACCGCTGCCGTGCACGGCAATTTTGCCGCCGGGAACTTGCAGGAACAAATAGCCGATAAAAAAGATCCCCCCCGCCAGGCCCGCCATCGTGGCGGAAATGCCCAGCTCTTCATCCATACCGCCGGGCATCGCAAAAGCTATATTTACGCGGTCCATATAGGAAATAATGCAGGCGATAAGAATAGGGGGAATGATCCTTAGCCAGCGCTGGCGCGGAATGTCCGCGTGTAGAGCATTAGAAGAAATATTCATAGTTAATATCTCATTGAAGGTAACCGGAAAATGTATTCTTTATTTTTATTGTGACGCTTTATTCATAGCGCTAATGCCGTCGCGCAAAATAGCGATGCGATGGCTGACGTCAGCATTAGCATTTATTTCCAGTAATTTAATACCGGAGAATTTCAATGTTGCGGCGCTCGCCGCAGTAAACAGCGTTTTTACATGTTCAGTGGACATGAGACTGTCGGCGCAGAACGAAGAAAACGGCGCGTGCAGATCCTGCCATTCTCCATACTCACCGTGAGGGGTCGTGCCCGAAAACATCAGCGCCCCCAGCTTCCCGGCAGCGAGTGCCGCCTGAACATGTTCCAGCGGAAGGGCGGTGTTGCGACCTTCGATGGCCGAACGTGCCCAGTTGATACAGACGCTGATATCGGTCTCTTTCACTACCTCCAGCACCTGCTCTAAGGGCAAGAACCCTTTACGCGGCGCCGGGCCATTCATCGCATCACAGTGTTCCAGCACCAGATCGCAGCCCCAGTCCCAGCTCGCGATTTCCCGTACCGAGCGGGAGAATGATTCTGTCGCTTGCTCGACAGAATCATTACCCGCCTGCGGTGCGGCCTGCATTTCCAGAGCGATCACTTTCCCGGGAAAGCGGGTGTTAACGGCATCAATCTTTTGATGCAGATGGCGGTAATATTCAATGCACGCTTTACGCTGTTCTTCGTCCGCGGACGCCAGGCCAAACGCGCCGTTGCTGCCGCGGCGGCGCATGGTTTCCATAACGGCTGTGACAACGATCTGCCAGTCGCCCGGCGTATGACGAAACAGCCATTCATCACCAAACGGATGGAGATTTTCAAGGCAAGGTTGTTCCAGCCCGCGAATATTTGGCGTGTCGGAAAGTTCCCGCCAGAAGGCGTATTCTTCCTGCTCCCCTTTCTGGTGAAATGAGGGTGCACAGGGGTACGCACCAATAATAAAACCGGTGTTGGTCATTTCGCATTCCTGTATTTATCAGAAAATTAATCTAATTCGCTGATGGCCACTTTCACCACAATTTTACGAATTGCGGATCCCTTGTTTTTAATACAGGCAGGACGGTGAACATCCTGCGGGAAAAATATGGCGTAACTGCCAGGTATCATTTCGATAAATGACTCATGTTCGCTGTCGTGATAAAAAATAATATCCCGTTGCTCCAGCAATGATTCGCTGATTTTGTTATTCCCGGTATCAATAGCAATACCGATTTTTTCTTCGCCCCAGGCCAGAAACTGGATATCCAGATAGCGGCGATGGACTTCAGGGCGGTTCTCGTGTTGTTCCTTTGTGGTGAGGTCGAGAACCTGGGCAAAAATGTTGCGGCCTTCAATTTCGATCACGCCCGGCGCCAGGGTGGTGAAATCCGTGGTACGCAGAAAATTAAGCGCCTTTTCTATCGCCAGCGGCAGGCGACATGGATTTGGCTGTGCAATATGTCCGAATATCATGACCCACTCCTTACAGAGACTGGATTTTCGCCCACACGCTGTCGTCAACCGTGATGCCGTTGCGGCGATTCTCCTCCAGCAGGCGTGTGAACTCATGGCCTGGCAGACGGACGGCGACATTTTCATCAGCGCGTTCTGCGGTGGTGATGAAGTCCATGATGCGCTGTAGTTTGGCATCGCGGGTTGGACCGTCGATCAGGCGATCCACTTCGATGGCGATAAAGATCTGCGATACGCCGTATTCGTCGCTGTTGTCCTGGGTCACTTCCGCGACGGACGCGCCGTCAGAGAGCAGGGTGGCGATCATGTCGAGCACAATCGACAAGCCGGAACCTTTCCAGTAGCCCATGGGCAGAATGCGACGGTTTTTCTCAATCACGCCCGGCTCTCTGGTCAGATTGCCTTCATCGTCAAAGCCGCCGTCTACCGGTAATTCGCGTCCGGCCAGGCGATTTACCTCCAGCATGCCGTAGGAGAACATCGACATCGACATATCGACCATGGTGATTGGATTCGACGGGATAGCGACGATCAGCGGGTTTGTGCCGATGCAGCATTCTTTTGATCCCCACGCGGGCATCACGGCAATAGAGTTGGTCCAGCAGATGCCGATATAGCCTTTCTCCGCCGCCTGCCAGCCGTAGCTGCCGCCGCGCATCCAGTGGTTAGCGTTACGCAGCGCCACCAGGCCGATCCCGTGATCGGACGCCAGCTCGGTAGCACGGTCCATCATCTTCTTCGCCGTCAGGTTGCCGATGGAACGCTGGGCATCCCACTGTTCGATGGCGCCTAATGTCGTTACGCGTTTCGGCTGGGCGTCAGGGATGATGTCGCCTGCGTCAAGCTGCTGAATAAATCGCGGGAAGCGGTTGACGCCGTGTGAATAAACGCCGGACTCCGTGGTGCGGGCGAACATCTCGGCGCAGGCGTCTGCGGTATCCGCTTTTACACCGCGATCGAGCAGAACCCGATTGAACGCCGCTTTCAACTCTTCGAAGGTCACTTTCATCCCTGTTCTCCTGTTTTTTTAGGGGCAAGTGCGAGTGCTTTTTTATCGCTAAATTTCACTATACGAAATCTGATTTCAAATATAACGATCAAATTTTGTCAGATCAACGACATTCACGTTTTTCAAAATCGATTAAAATCAAATGGTTGTGTTTTTTCTGTTGAGATCGTGAACTAAACCACACTTTGCGCTACCATCAGGGCGCGATAAACAGGAGCCATTTGATGAGCATAAAAGAGAGCGAAATGACGCAAGAAAAAGAGAGGCCAGCAGGTAGCCAGAGCTTGTTTCGCGGCCTGATGCTGATTGAAATCCTCAGTAACTATCCGAACGGGTGTCCGCTTGCGCATTTATCAGAACTGGCGGGGCTGAATAAAAGCACCGTGCACCGGTTATTGCAGGGGTTGCAGTCGTGCGGGTACGTGACGCCGGCGCCGGCGGCAGGGAGCTATCGTCTGACCACCAAATTTATCGCCGTCGGGCAAAAGGCGCTTTCATCGCTCAATATTATTCACGTGGCGGCGCCGCACCTCGAGGCGCTGAACATTGCCACCGGCGAAACGGTCAACTTCTCCAGCCGTGAAGATGATCACGCGATCCTGATTTATAAGCTTGAGCCGACAACCGGTATGCTGCGCACGCGCGCATATATCGGCCAGCATATGCCGCTCTATTGTTCTGCGATGGGCAAAATCTATATGGCGTTTGGTCATCAGGATTACGTGGCCAGCTACTGGGAAAGCCACCAGGAACAGATCCAACCTTTGACCCGCAACACCATCACCGAACTGAGCGCGATGTATGATGAGCTGGCGGAAATTCGCGATCACAGTATGGCGATGGATAAAGAAGAGAACGAGCTGGGTGTGTCATGTATCGCCGTGCCGGTCTTTGATATTCACGGGCGCGTGCCCTATGCCATCTCCATTTCGCTGTCGACGTCGCGCATGAAGCAGGTGGGTGAGAAAAACTTGCTAAAACCGCTGCGTGACACGGCGGAAGCTATCTCGAAAGAACTGGGGTTTAACGTGCGCGAGGCGTAACTGATGAACCGATTTATTCTGACGGATCCAGAAAAATGTATCGGGTGCCGCACCTGTGAGGTGGCGTGCATGATGTCGCATCAAAGCAGCGCTACGCCAGAAGCGTTTACGTCACGGATCCGCGTGGTTAAGGGGGGTACCTTCACCACGGCCGTGGGCTGCCACCAGTGTGAAGATGCGCCCTGCGCGAATGTCTGCCCGACGGGGGCCATTCACCGTGCTGCGGGAGCCTGGCTCGTTGAGCAGGCTCGCTGTATCGGCTGCAAAAGCTGTATGGTGGCGTGCCCGTTCGGGGCAATGCAGGTTCGGGTCGTGGAAGATCGCGTTCAGGCGCTGAAATGTGATTTGTGCGCGCATCGCGAGGGCGGTCCCGCCTGCGTCGAAGCCTGTCCCACCCACGCGCTGTGCTGCATAGACCCCGCCAGATTACGCGCGGAACGGCTGCGTAATCTGGCCTGAGGTTTTATTAACCGGCCTCGCGCCAGGCGTTCTCAATCTCTTCGGCGAGAATTTTCACACCCGCTTCGATTTTTTCCGGGTCCGGGACGTAGTTCATGCGCATGCACTGGTGCGTGTGCGGCCACGGCTTATCCAGCCCCGGGAAGAAGTAATCCCCTGGCACCATCAGTACGCCACGTTTTTTCAGACGCTGATAAAGCAGCTCTGTCGTAATGGGCAGATCCTTAAACCACAGCCACAGGAAAATTGCCCCTTCCGGTTTATGGATCAGGCAGCGTTCTTCGGGTAAGTAGCGGCGAAGGATGGCGATAGTTTCCTGAACGCGCTGAGAGTAAAACGGCTTAATCACCTCATTCGACAGGCGCAGCAGGTCGTTACGCCTGATCATCTCGCACATCATCGCCGGGCCGATGCCGCCAGGGGAAAGGCTGATAATGCCGTTCATGTTGGTAATGGCGGTGATGATTTTCTCGTTAGCAATGATAATGCCGCAACGACTGCCCGGCAGGCCCAGCTTGGAGAGGCTCATGCAGAGGATGATATTCGGGTTCCATAGCGGACGCGCTTCGCTGAAGATGATCCCCGGGAACGGTACGCCATAGGCGTTATCGATCACCAGCGGGATGCCGTGCTGATTCGCCAGCGCATCCAACTTCATCAGCTCGTCGTCGGTGATCACGTTGCCCGTCGGGTTGGTGGGACGTGATACGCAGATCATGCCCGTCTCTTCACCGATATGCAGATGTTCAAAATCGACGTGATATTTGAACTGGCCCTCTGGCAGCAACTCGATATTCGGACGTGCGGAAACAAACAGGTCTTCTTCGAGGCCGGCATCGGCATAGCCGATATACTCCGGTGCCAGCGGGAACAGCACTTTTTTCGTGGTGCCGTCGGCGCGGCGTCCGGCGAACAGATTGAATAAGTAGAAAAACGCGCTCTGACTGCCGTTTGTCAGTGCAATATTCTGTGGTTCGATATCCCAACCCAGCGCTTCCCGCAGCATTGCCGCCAGAAGCGTCAGTAGTTCTGTTTTACCCTGAGGGCCGTCGTAATTACATAGCGCATCGGTTGCTTTACCGTTTTCCAGCATCTCTGCCAGCAGCGTCTGGAAGTAGGTGTTCATCTCCGGAATTTGAGCCGGGTTTCCGCCGCCAAGCATGATAGCGCCTGGGGTGCGCAGCCCGTCGTTGAGGTCCTCCATCAGGCGGGTAATGCCTGAATGGCGGGTAAATTTGTCGCCGAATAGTGAAAACGTCATAGCAGGTGATCTGTCGGGCTTAATATGAAAGGCAGTAACCATAACGCCAGCACCGTGTTGGTGCAAATCGGCGGATGTGGTCGGATTTGTTGTTTTATGTGGCGGGTTTGTATTTGTGTGGTGAATTGTTCTGGTGAATGCCCCTCACCCCAGCCCTCTCCCCCTGGGGCTGAGAGTTCCCCACAAAATAATGCCTGCACAGACGGCCCCCTCTCCCGGTGGGAGAGGGCTGGGGTGAGGGGGAACATACGGCTCTGGTGGTCATTCCGTTCACGTTATGTTCCTTGCTACTCTGTCACGACATGAGCGGTGAACGTGCCAGGGTGGCTCAGTCGCCACCACCCTGGCGACCCGGGCTTCCGGCGGAAAATCGCCGCTTCGCGGTGCCTTCGGCTTATTCCTTCCGGCTTATCGGGGACGGGCGGAGGTAACATCCCTGTAAAGCCCGCCCTCTCGGCGCATCCCTGCGCCTCGCCCCGGCCTACAGGAAACGCCTCAGCGATTTACAGCCGGACCGAGGCATCGCTGAAAGCCCTCAGTTATTCTGAGGCAACGTTATAGCTTTTGCTTTCAAATTACTGGGGATCCCTCAGCCCCTGGGGAGAGGGTTAGGGTGAGGGGGTCTATTGATTGCCCGCCCACACCACCATCACCTTATCGCCCTTGTGCTCGCGCACAAAGCCGTAGCCTTCTTTCAGTGACAGCGTGGTTTGCTTGCCTTCACCCAGCGCCGGATGACGGGCGCGGAACTGCCCCAGAAGCTGCCAGTGGGTGACAGTTAACGCCTGTTTACCCGTGACGTCCTGCCAGTTCATATCCGAACGGGTTCCCTGTAGCGGATCGGAGCCCGTCGGGCCGAATGGACGCTCTGATTCATCGCCGTAATAGATCTGCACGCTTCCCGGCGCCAGCAGCAGTAACTCAGCGGCGCGCTGGCCCCCTTCACGGAACAGACGCGTATCGTGGGAGGAGAGATAGCTCAGCACATTAAAACTTTGCAGCTTTTCTGCCATTTGCTGCCAGGTTAAATCCATATCGGCCAGACAGTCCACCGCTTTCGCCGCCTGCTCCTGATAGTCAAAGTTGATCATCGCATCGAAGCCGTGGCGGTAATAATCGCTCTGCATCACGCCGTGGCCCCAGGATTCACCGGTCATCCAGAATGGCGCATTGTCGAGTTTTTTGTCCGGGTTGGCGGCTTTCCACGCGGCCAGCGCCTGGCTTGCCTGGTTTTTCAGTTGCTGCCAGGCTTCAGGCTCAACGTGCTTAGCGGTATCGACCCGGAAGCCGTCGATGCCGTAGTCACGTACCCACTGGCTGAGCCAGTGGGTCAGGTAATCTCGCGGCGTGAAATTCGTCATCACTTTCGCGTTGGTGTCGGGCTTGTGTTGATAAAAGTTCGGCAAACCTGACGGGATCTTAGATTCCGTTTTCAGATCCGGCAGAAAGGCTAGCGACATGGTCAGATCGTCAAAGCCCGGGTTGTCATAATCACCGATATCGGTACGGATCCATTTTTTACCCCACCATTTTTCCCATGCGGCTTTGTCACTGAAGTTGATGTAATCGTTGAAGCTGTGCCAGCTTTGACCGGCGCCTGGCTTCCAGTCAGTCCAGCGCTCGCCGAGGGTTTTTTTCAGCTCATCGCCCTGCAAATAGAGCGCGCCAAACTGATACTCTTGCATATCTGCAAGCGTCGCATAACCCGCGTGGTTCATGACAATGTCAAACAGGACGCGGATACCGCGCCTGTGCGCGTCGTCGACAAGCTGGCGTAAATCATCTTCGCTGCCCATGTTGGCGTCGAGTTTCGTCCAGTCCTGAGTGTAATAGCCGTGATAGGCGTAGTGGGGGAAATCCCCTTTGGTGCCGCCGCCAACCCAGCCGTGGATTTGCTCCAGCGGTGAGCTTATCCAGAGCGCATTCACGCCCAGTTGCTGAAGGTAATCCAGTTTGCTGGTAAGCCCTTTCAGATCGCCGCCGTGGAAAGTACCAATCTCCTGCATACCGTCTTTATGGCGGCCATAGCTGTTGTCGTTGGTGGGGTCGCCATTTACGAAGCGATCGGTCAGCACGAAATAGACGGTGGCGTTTTGCCAGCTGAATGGCGCGGGTTTGTCCGTCTCGGCGCGCTCAAGCAGCAGCAGGCCATTGCTGTTGGCGGCTGGCTGAAGAATTACTTTGCCGTTTTGAACGGTCGCGGTCTGTTTGCTGTAAAAATCACGCACCACCGTGCCTTCCGGAAAGGTGTTAACGACATCGATCGTGAGCGGTTTGCCGTCCCACTTCGGGCACTGGCGGGTAACGTTTGCGACAGGCTGTGGCGCCGCACTTTGTACCGTCAACATCAGCGTCGGCGTTCCCGAGCGCGTATCAATACGCATCTGATAAACGCCGTCACGGAATAACCGCCACTGCGGTGGGGTCCCTTCGCAGGGTTTGAGCGACAGCATCTCGTTGAGTTTAATGGCACCTGTCGGCTGCCAGCACGCGTTATCAAGACTCAACGTCAGCGGGCGGGTACCCTTCGCAAGCGTTGCCTGGCTGGTAAAGACGCCGGTACCTTCAGCGCTAAACGCGTTAAATCCCGGCGATGACCAGTCGGCATGCGCGAATGCGGGTAACATCAGAACAGCTAATGCAGTGCGTTTCATTCCATTTTCCTGTCGCGGCATTTTTGACCAGTGTGCCACTCGGCTCAGGGGAAAAACTCCTCCTCTGAGGCTTTCTGCCAGGAGGACGCGAAGGGATGAGTGATCCCGCGCAAAATTAGGCAGTTATCTGCGATATCGCGCACATTTTTCCAGTGCTGGTGATTTAATGAGCATGTTCCGGATGACATAGTTTCGGAATTGGACTATTTGTATACGTGCTCTTGAGGACTATTTTTGGTATGATTTGAGATTCCGCTCTCAAATTTTTGAAGAAAATAAGGTGTTGGAATGTTTATATCCGACCAGGAGACCTAATGATATCGACTCCCATTCGACGATATGGGGCCGCGATACTCATGTTACTCACCATGGCATTTTCAGGTGAGGTGCTTGCAAAGACGCACGCGGATACAACGAGTAAGAAAGCCCACGTAATAAAGACGACAAGCAGTAAGGTTAGCAGTAAACAAGAGTATTCTCGCAATAGTGCAAAGAGTAGTTCACTTCCTGATTTGCGAAAATACCCTTCCGGGACACCAAGGAAAAAAGCGTTTCTCCGGACGGTAATGCCTTACATTAAAAGTCAAAATGCCGCGATTACTGCGGATCGTAACTGGCTGATCTCCAAACAGTACGATAGCCGCTGGTCGCCGTCTGAGCGCACTCGCCTGAAAGACATCGCCAAACGCTATAAAGTGAAGTGGAGCGGGAACACGCGTCGTGTGCCGTGGAACACTCTGTTAGAGCGTGTGGACATTATTCCAGGCAGTATGGTCGCGACAATGGCCGCCGCCGAAAGCGGTTGGGGCACCTCGAAGCTGGCGCGCAACAACAACAATCTGTTTGGCATGAAATGCGCAAAAGGTCGTTGTACTAATGCACCCGGCAAGGTGAAGGGCTATTCACAGTTTGAATCGGTGAAAGATTCCGTGAATGCCTATGTGGTGAACCTGAACACCCACCCGGCCTACTCCTCGTTCCGTAAGTCACGCGCTCAGCTGCGTAAGGCGGATCAGGAAGTAACGGCTACGGCGATGATCCACAAGCTGAAAGGTTATTCCACTCAGGGACAGCGTTATAACAATTACCTGTTCTCCATGTACCAGGATAACCAGCGTCTGATTGCCGCACATATGTAATGAAAAACGCCTTCCACTGGAAGGCGTTCTTTTTTCTAGAGCAGGACTTCACTGTACCGTTCCCGGTACTCCTTCGGCGTGGTGTCATACTCTTTTCTGAACACCGAATAGAAATACTGAAGCGACGGATAGCCGCACATCTGTGAAATCTCGTTGATCGACAGCGAGGTGGAGATCAGCAGACTGCGCGCTTTCTCCAGCTTTTCCGCATGGATCACGGCGTGAATCGTCTCACCGACTTCCTCTTTGAACCGCTTCTCCAGATTCGAACGTGAAATGCCGACCGAATCGAGCACCTGATCGACCTTAATCCCTTTGCAGGCATGATTGCGAATGTAGTGCATCGCCTGAATCACGGCCGGATCGTTTAAGGAGCGGTAGTCAGTTGAGCGACGCTCGACCACGCGAACGGGCGGAACCAGCAGACGCTGGAGCGGCAGGGATTCGTTGTCTAACAGTCTGTGCAGCAGCTTTGCGGCCTGATAGCCCATCTGACGGGTACCCTGAGCCACGGATGAGAGCGCCACGCGCGACAGATAGCGCGTAAGCTCTTCGTTATCAATACCAATCACGCACAGCTTTTCAGGCACCGGAATATGCAAATGTTCGCACACCTGTAATACGTGGCGGGCGCGGGCGTCCGTCACGGCGATAATCCCTGTCTGGGGCGGCAGAGTTTGCAGCCAGTCAGCCAGGCGATTTTGTGCGTGCTGCCAGTTTTCTGGCGCGGTTTCCAGCCCCTGATAAACGACGCCGCGATATTTCTCCTGGGCAACCAGCTGGCAGAAGGCATATTCACGCTCCATCGCCCAGCGCTTTCCGCTGGTGGCGGGCAATCCGTAAAACGCAAAACGATGTACGCCTTTCTCCTTTAAATGGAGGAAGGCGGTCTCGACCAGAGCATGGTTATCCGTGGCGATGTAGTGAACGGGGGGGTAATGTTCCGGTGTATGGTAAGAGCCGCCAACGCCCACGATAGGCACGTCGACGCCACTCAGCAACTGTTCAATCACGGGGTCGTCAAAGTCAGCGATGACCCCGTCTCCCAGCCAGTCTTTGATGTTCTCCAGACGGGTACGAAAATCTTCTTCGATGAAAATATCCCATTCGGATTGCGACGCCTGCAAATATTCGCCAACCCCTTCAACCACCTGCCGGTCATAGGCTTTGTTGGCATTGAATAACAACGTAATGCGGTGACGCTTTTCAAACATGGCTCATTTCCCAAATTAGTCACGATAGTGTTATCAGGCGCGCCGCTTGGTGGCAGAGTCCATCCAGACTGCCAGCAAAAGAATGGCACCCTTGACGATATACTGCCAAAACGTCGGCACGTCCATCATACTCATCCCGTTATCCAGCGAAGCCATAATAAATGCGCCCATCACCGCCCCCGCCACGCTGCCAATGCCCCCGGCGAGGCTGGTCCCGCCAATCACGCAGGCGGCGATGGCGTCCAGCTCGGCAATGTTACCCGCAGACGGGGAGCCCGCCCCCAGTCGCGAACTGAGGATCAGCCCCGCGATGGCCACCATCAGGCCGTTGATGGCAAAGACGGCGAGTTTCGTTCGCTCGACGTTGATACCAGATAAACGCGCGGCTTCCAGGTTGCCGCCGATGGCATAAATACGGCGACCGAATGCGGTACGTGTGGCCATAAACATCCCACCTAACAGCAACAGCGCCAGCAGCAGAACGGGCGTTGGGACGCCGCGATAATCGTTTAACAGCCAGATGGCCCCCAGCACAATCACCGCAGTAAGCGCCTGACGGCCGACAACCGAGGTTGAGGCAGGCGAGGCCAGCCCCAGCGCCTGGCGACGCATGCGTCCTCGCCATTGCCACGCGACAAACGCCATCAGCCCAACCACGCCGATCGTAAAACCGACGCCATCAGAGAGGTAGCTTTGGCCAATCTGGGACATCGAGGCGCTGGTCGGGGAGACGGTGGTGCCGTTGGTGATCCCAATCAGAATGCCGCGGAAGGCCAGCATCCCCGCTAAGGTGACGATAAACGACGGGACTTTACGGTAGGCCACCCACCAGCCATTCCACGCCCCCAGCAGCAGACCTAGTACCAGCGTGACCGTAATCGTCAGCGGCAGCGGCCAGCCGAGCCAGACGTCAAAAATTGCCGCCACGCCGCCGAGCAGACCCATCATCGACCCTACCGACAGGTCAATTTCCGCTGAGATAATCACAAAGACCATCCCCACCGCCAGGATCCCGGTGATGGCGGTCTGACGCAGCAGGTTAGAGACGTTACGTGCGCTCAAATAGGAGCCATCGGTCATCCAGGTAAAGAACAACATGATCACGATAATGGCGGCAATCATTACAAAAACTTGCAGATTCAGCGATTTAAGTCCTGCGAACGCACCGGGCGTCGGAACAGCGACTTTGATATCAGACGGGTTGCTTTTCGACATGGCGTTCGCTCCTTAAGGCAGCTTCCATCACCTGCTCTTGCGTCAGGTTCTGGTTGTTCAGGTTGGCTTTGAGTTTCCCTTCATGCATGACCAGCACGCGGTCGCTCAGCCCCAGCACTTCAGGCAATTCGGACGAGATAACAATGACGGCAATCCCTTGCTGCACAAGCTGGTTGATCAGCTTGTAGATTTCATACTTCGCGCCGATATCGATCCCGCGGGTGGGTTCGTCCAGAATTAAAATGCGCGGATTAAGCAGCAGGCAGCGCGCCAGAATCGCTTTCTGCTGGTTGCCGCCGCTCAGGCGTCCTATCGCCAGCTCCGGCGAGGAGGTTTTCACCTTAAGCCGGGCAAGCGACTGGAGAATACACTGCTGTTCTGCGGCATCATCCAGGCTGCTCAGCGCGCCGGAAAACTGGCTGAGCGCCGCCAGCGTGATATTTTTTCCCACCGCCATTACCGGCACGATGCCGTCTTTTTTGCGGTCTTCTGGCACCATGGCAATACCCTTAGCAATAGCCTGCTGGCAGTTGTCGATTTTTACCGGCTGACCGTCGATATAAATTTTGCCTTCCCAGCGCCCCGGCCAGACCCCAAAGAGACACTGCACGGCCTCGGTTCTTCCCGCACCCACTAAACCCGCAATGCCGAGAATTTCGCCGCGGTGCAGCGAGAAGGAGAGGTTATCCACGCGCTTGATATGGCGGTTAACGGGATGCCACGCCGTCAGGTTTTCCACGCGCAGGAGCTCTTCGCCGATGGTGTGCGGTTCGTTGGGATACAGCGCGGTGAGTTCGCGACCCACCATCATGGTGATGATGTCATCCTCGCTCATGCCTTCTGCTTCACGCGTGCCGATATGCTGCCCGTCGCGGATGACGCAGATGGTGTCGGAAATGGCTTTCACCTCATTGAGCTTGTGCGAAATATAGATGCAGGCGATACCGTGGTTTTGCAGATCGCGGATGATATTGAGCAGTACGGCGGTTTCCTGTTCGGTGAGTGAGGCGGTTGGTTCGTCGAGGATCAGCAGGCGCACCTGTTTGTTCAGCGCCTTGGCGATCTCCACCAGCTGCTGCTGGCCTAAACCTAAGTCGCCCACGCGCGTATCCGGTGAGATAGCCAGGCTCACCTGAGCCAGCAGTTTTTCGCAGCGCAGCGTCATGGTGTCGTAATCCAGTACGCCGTGGCGTGAGAGTTCGGCACCGAGAAAGATATTTTCCAGCACGGTAAGGTGCTTCACCAGCGCCAGCTCCTGGTGAATGATAGCGATGCCTTTACGTTCGGTGTCGCGAATGTGCGTGGCCTGGAGCACCTCACCGGCAAAAACGATTTCGCCCTCGTAGCTGCCGTGCGGGTAGATCCCGCACAACACTTTCATCAGCGTGGATTTTCCCGAGCCATTTTCGCCGCACAGCGACATCACTTCGCCGGGATTCAGCCGCAGGCTTACGTTATCGACTGCTTTCACCGCCCCGAAGGCTTTGGTGATGCTTTTCATTTCAAGTAAATAAGACATAACTGCTCCGCATAGCCCAACAGATGAACAGGGCAGGTCAATGCGCCCCTGCCGGGCAGGGGCTGCGCTGGATTACAGTTCACTCTTCTTATGGAAACCGTCTTTCACCACGGTGGCGTCAATATTCTCTTTGTTGACTTCGATAGGGGTAAGCAGGCGAGCAGGTACGTCTTTCAGGCCGTTATTTAACGTCGCGTCTGCTTTAGGTTGCTGGCCATTGCCCAGCTCAACGGCAATTTCGGCGGCCGTATTGGCAAGCTCGGTAATGGGCTTATACACCGTCATGGTCTGGGTACCCGCGATGATGCGTTTTACACCCGCAAGGTCGGCGTCCTGTCCGGAAATAGCGACTTTCCCGGCCAGTCCCTGCGCGCTCAGCGCCTGAATGGCGCCACCCGCAGTGGCATCGTTAGAGGCCACCACCGCATCGATTTTGTTGTTATTTGCGGTCAACGCGTTTTCCATAATTTTCAGCGCGTTTTCCGGTAACCAGCCGTCAGCCCACTGGTCGCCGACGACTTTAATTTTGCCCTCGTCGATATACGGCTTCAGCACTTTCATTTGTCCCTGGCGGAACAGTTTGGCGTTGTTATCCACAGGCGAGCCGCCCATCAGGAAATAATTCCCCTGAGGCACTTTTGCGACCAGGCTTTTAGCCTGTAATTCACCCACCTTTTCATTGTCGAACGAAATATAATAATCAATATCGGCATTATTAATCATGCGGTCATAAGCCAGGACTTTTATCCCTTCCTGTTTCGCTTCTTTCACCACGTTGCTTAATACCTGGCCGTTATACGGGATAATGACCAGCACATCGACGCCACGGTTGATCATATTCTCGATTTGCGACATTTGCGTCTCTTCGTTGCCGTTAGCGGACTGAACGAACACCTCCGCGCCGAGAGATTCCGCTTTTTTAACAAAGATATCGCGATCTTTTTGCCAGCGCTCCAGGCGTAAGTCATCAATCGCCATGCCGATTTTGACTTCTTTGGCGTGTCCGGCAAAGCTTGCAAGCAGGAGAGTAGTGCAGAGCGTTAGGGTCAGGTTCTTTATCTTCATAATTATTAGGCCTTTTTGTAGGGGTATGTGTAGCTGAGATAAAAGAAACGTTCACTGCTGAGACGCAGCAAATTTTTAACGTGGAAAGGCCTGCTGGCAATTACAGATTTTTATCTTCTCATTACGATATTTGGTTTATTTCTGAATTTATGACCGCGATCGGATTTTAAAAAGCGTAACCTATTAATTACATTTGATTCTGGAATGCGCGCCGAAAAATAGTTTGTCTGCGCATTATTTTGCGAGCCAGCGCACAATTGCGCATTATCTCAATAGCAGTGTGAAATAACGTAATTGAGCAACCTCCAATGTCTATTCACTATTACTCCAGAAGCAAGACCACGCCGCATACCCTGATTATGGAGCTCAATATGCAAGCTTATTTCGACCAACTCGATCGCGTTCGTTTCGAAGGCACGAAAACGACCAATCCTTTAGCATTTCGTCACTACAACCCGGATGAGCTGGTGCTGGGTAAGCGCATGGAAGATCACTTGCGCTTTGCCGCCTGCTACTGGCACACCTTCTGCTGGAACGGTGCCGATATGTTCGGCGTGGGCTCTTTTGACCGTCCATGGCAACAGCCGGGCGAGGCCATTGAGCTGGCGAAGCGTAAAGCCGACGTCGCGTTCGAGTTCTTCCATAAGCTGAACGTGCCGTACTACTGTTTCCACGATGTGGACGTGTCGCCGGAAGGGGCGTCGCTGAAAGAGTATCTGAATAATTTCGCGCAGATGGTCGACGTACTGGCTGAAAAACAGCAGCAAAGCGGCGTCAAGCTGCTCTGGGGTACGGCTAACTGCTTTACCAACCCTCGCTATGGCGCGGGCGCGGCAACCAACCCGGACCCGGAAGTCTTCAGCTGGGCGGCAACCCAGGTTGTGACCGCGATGAACGCCACGCATCAGCTGGGCGGTGAGAACTATGTACTCTGGGGCGGTCGTGAAGGCTATGAAACGCTGCTGAATACCGACCTGCGTCAGGAGCGTGAGCAGATTGGTCGCTTTATGCAGATGGTTGTGGACCACAAACACAAAATCGGTTTCCGCGGCACGCTGCTGATTGAGCCAAAACCACAGGAGCCAACCAAGCATCAGTATGATTATGATGTCGCCACCGTGTATGGCTTCCTGAAGCAGTTTGGTCTGGAAAAAGAGATCAAAGTGAATATTGAGGCTAACCACGCTACCCTGGCGGGCCACTCGTTCCATCACGAAATTGCCTCTGCGATTGCGCTGGGCATCTTCGGCTCTGTCGATGCTAACCGTGGTGATCCACAGCTGGGCTGGGATACCGACCAGTTCCCGAACAGCGTAGAAGAGAATGCGCTGGTGATGTACGAGATCATCAAAGCGGGCGGTTTCACCACCGGCGGCCTGAACTTCGACGCCAAAGTGCGTCGCCAGAGCACCGACAAATACGATCTGTTCTACGGGCATATTGGCGCGATGGACACCATGGCGCTGGCGCTGAAAGTGGCGGCCCGTATGATTGAAGACGGTGAGCTGGATAAGCGCGTGGCGAAGCGCTACAGCGGCTGGAACAGTGAGCTGGGCCAGCAAATTTTGAAAGGTCAGTTATCGCTTGCGGAGATCGCGAAGTACGCTGAACAGCATCAGCTTGCGCCGCAGCATCAGAGTGGCCATCAGGAGCTGCTGGAAAACCTGGTCAATCACTACCTGTTCGATAAATAACAGCATCCAGGCCCGGTAAGCGCAGCGCCACCGGGCATTTTCGTCAAAGGAGCCACCACATGTATATCGGGATCGATCTTGGCACGTCGGGGGTGAAAGCCATCCTGTTAAGCGAGCAGGGCGATGTATTAGCCACGCAGACTGAAAAGTTGCAGGTTTCACGTCCGTATCCGCTTTGGTCGGAACAAGATCCGGAGCAGTGGTGGCAGGCGACAGAGCGTGCGATGAAAGCCTTAGGCGAGCAGCACAGCCTGCGCGACGTGAAGGCACTGGGCATTGCCGGGCAAATGCATGGCGCAACGTTGCTGGATAGTCAGCATCGCGTTCTGCGCCCGGCTATTCTCTGGAACGATGGCCGCTGTGCGGAAGAGTGCGCGATCCTTGAGGAGCGTGTGCCTGCGTCCCGCGAAATTACGGGCAACCTGATGATGCCCGGTTTTACCGCGCCAAAACTCCTGTGGGTGCAGCGCCATGAGCCTGAGATTTTCCGTCAGGTGGCGAAGGTTCTGTTGCCGAAAGACTACCTGCGTTTTCGCATGACAGGGGATTTTGCCAGCGACATGTCTGACGCCGCAGGCACGATGTGGCTCGACGTGGCGAAAAGGGACTGGAGCGAGGCGATGCTGGATGCCTGCCAGCTGACGCGCGACCATATGCCTGCGCTGTTTGAAGGCAGTGAAATCACGGGGGCTTTGCAGCCTTCTGTTGCTGAACGCTGGAACATGCCAGCCGTACCTGTCGTCGCTGGCGGCGGCGATAATGCGGCGGGTGCGGTCGGCGTGGGGATGGTCGAGGCAGGGCAGGCCATGCTCTCACTCGGTACCTCCGGCGTCTATTTTGCCGTCAGTGACGGGTATCGTAGTAACCCTGAAAGCGCCGTACACAGCTTCTGCCACGCGTTGCCGGGTAAATGGCATTTGATGTCGGTGATGCTGAGCGCGGCTTCCTGCCTCGACTGGGCGGCAAAGCTAACCGGAATGGCGGACGTCCCGGCGCTTATCACAGCGGCACAGCAGGCAGATGATAATGCCGGTGCGGTCTGGTTTTTACCGTACCTTTCCGGCGAGCGGACGCCGCATAACAACCCGGAAGCGAAAGGGGTGTTCTTCGGTCTTACCCATCAGCACGGCCCGGCAGAGCTTGCGCACGCGGTGCTTGAAGGCGTTGGCTATGCTCTGGCGGACGGAATGGATGTCGTGCATGACAGTGGACTGACGCCATCCAGCATTACGTTAATTGGCGGCGGTGCGCGAAGCAGCTACTGGCGGCAAATGCTTTCCGATATCAGCGGGTTGCAGCTGGACTATCGTACGGGAGGCGATGTCGGCCCGGCGCTCGGTGCGGCACGGCTGGCGCAAATTGCGCTGAACCCGGATAAACCACTGCACCAGCTTTTGCCCCAGCTGCCGCTTGAACGGCAGCATCGTCCTGATGCGAAAAATCATGCTCGCTATGCTGAAAGACGAGACGTGTTCCGCAAAATCTATCAGCAGCTTTTGCCGCTAATGTCATAAACAGGAGCCGGGTGGCGCTAACGCTTACCCGGCCTGCCAGCCTTCAACCGGGTTAGCTTACAAACCTGCGCGTATCGATTCTTTGCAGCAACATTGACAGCAGCAGGCTGACAACCAGCGTAACGGTAAATATCCAGACAATATCCAGCACCGGCCAGCTTTTAAGCTCAACGCCGCGGGTGCGCAGGGCGTGGATCACCAGCGCGTGAAAACCGTAAATGCCCAGCGAGTGGCGAGAGATAAACCCCAGCACCGGAAGCGGGCGGGCATTCAGGGTGTTTTTAACCAGCGTCAGCAGAGAGATCGCGCAGATAAAGACCATCGGCCCGCAGTAGAGATACCAGGTATCGGCAAAGTTGCCGCGCCATTGCAGCTCATGCAGTGTCCCGCGAGAGATAATAAACACACCGACGAGAAACGCGGCCGCGCATAGCCAGTTTATTCCTCGCTTTTGCGTCTCCATCATGCCAATGGCGCGCCCCAGCATGCCGTACAGCACGTAATAAAACGTATCCCCGGTGATATAAAGGTTAACGGGCAGCCATTCAAAGCCATCAATTTTCTGTGAAACGGTATTCGGGTTGGCCACGATCCCGATTATTACCATCAAGGCCAGCAGCATTTTACCGCTGACGTTTTTTACCTGAATTAACGGTGACACCAGATAGATAACGATTATCGCGAAGAAAAACCACAGATGATAGAACACCGGTTTTTGCAACAAATTGAGCAGGGAACGTTCAGCGTTAATTGAAGTGAACAGGATGATATAGAGCAGCGAAAAGGCGCTGTAAAACAGCAGACAGGAGACAATACGGATGAAATGTCTCGGCTGCGCGCTACGCTCGCCAAAAAAGAGAAAACCGGAAATCATAAAGAACAGCGGGACGCTCACGCGGGAGGCCGAGTTCAGAATATTGGCGACATCCCAGTTAACAGGGCTGATACTGTGCGCGTTCGTGACATACCAGGTCGTTGTGTGGATCATCACCACCATCAGACAGGCTATTCCCCGCAGGTTATCAATCCAGTTAATTTTTGACTGCATCAGTTCCTCTGTATTCCTGATAAAAAAAGTGTGACTGCGATTGTGTAAAACTTTTCCCTTGGAAAATTCTGAGTTTAGCCAGGCTAACTTGTAGGGAGCTGGCGAGATTCGCAGAATGACGGACTTTAATCTATAAACGTGTTGCTACTAAAAATAACAGCCACTGACCAGGGCGGTAATAAAAATGATGATGAAGCGTGGGGTGTCACTCTTTCTGCTGCTCTTATTAACAGGATGCAGTGCTTCTGAGGAGATACCTGTCCAAAAAGCGCAGCAGGGGAAAATGAGCCCGGAGCGTTCCCTGAATATGGAACAGCTGTGCAGGGATCAGGCGGCTCACCGCTATAATTCCGAAGCACAGAAAATTCATATAAACGGCTTCGAGCGCTTTCAGGGCAGCTATGAACTGAAAGGCTATACGGCGCGTAAAGAGGGCTTTGTCTGCTCTTTTGATGCAGACGGCCAGTTTTTACATCTCTCAATGCGTTAAATTGCTCGTATAAGCAGCAACCAGAGCCTTCGCAGGTTCTGGCTGTAGGGCTTATTCCCCAATTTTCCCTAAACAACCCCGTTTCGTACTGTATATCTTGCAGCCAGCGGGTATACTGATCCCTTCCATTTAAAACCACACGTATCCAGCACGAAATACTATGCAAAAGTTTGATACCAAGACCTTCCAGGGCCTGATCCTGACCTTACAGGATTACTGGGCTCGTCAGGGCTGCACCATTGTTCAACCTTTGGACATGGAAGTTGGCGCAGGCACCTCACACCCGATGACCAGCCTGCGCGCGTTAGGGCCAGAGCCAATGGCGACCGCCTATGTGCAGCCATCCCGTCGTCCGACCGATGGCCGTTACGGCGAAAACCCGAACCGTTTGCAGCACTACTATCAGTTCCAGGTGGTGATTAAGCCATCACCCGACAACATTCAGGAACTGTACCTCGGGTCACTGAAAGAGCTGGGTATGGATCCAACCATTCACGACATTCGTTTCGTGGAAGATAACTGGGAAAACCCAACGCTGGGTGCCTGGGGTCTGGGTTGGGAAGTGTGGCTGAACGGCATGGAAGTGACCCAGTTCACTTACTTCCAGCAGGTTGGCGGTCTGGAATGTAAACCGATTACCGGCGAAATCACCTATGGTCTGGAACGTCTGGCCATGTACATTCAGGGCGTAGACAGCGTTTACGACCTGGTCTGGAGCGACGGCCCGCTGGGTAAAACCACCTACGGCGACGTGTTCCATCAGAACGAAGTGGAGCAATCCACCTATAACTTCGAATACGCGGACGTGGACTTCCTGTTCACCTGCTTCGAGCAGTACGAGAAAGAAGCCCAGCAGCTGCTGGCGCTGGAGACTCCGCTGCCGCTGCCTGCCTACGAGCGTATTCTGAAGGCTGCCCACAGCTTCAACCTGCTGGATGCCCGCAAAGCGATCTCCGTGACTGAACGTCAGCGCTACATTCTGCGTATTCGTACCCTGACCAAAGCCGTTGCAGAAGCTTACTACGCGTCCCGTGAAGCCCTTGGCTTCCCGATGTGCAACCGAAACAAATAAGAGGCGGCCATGTCTGAGAAAACTTTCCTGGTGGAAATCGGCACTGAAGAGCTGCCACCAAAAGCCCTGCGCAGCCTGGCTGAATCTTTCGCTGCGAACGTCACTGCTGAGCTGGATAACGCTGGCCTGGCGCACGGTAAAATTGAATGGTTTGCTGCACCGCGCCGTCTGGCGCTGAAAGTGGCAAATCTGGCGGCCTCTCAGCCGGATCGTGAAGTGGAAAAACGTGGCCCGGCCATTGCTCAGGCGTTCGACGCCGAAGGTAAGCCGAGCAAGGCGGCAGAAGGCTGGGCGCGCGGCTGCGGCATCACCGTTGACCAGGCCGAGCGTCTGACCACCGACAAAGGCGAGTGGCTGCTGTATCGTGCACATGTGAAAGGCGAAAGCGCGGAAGCGCTGCTGCCGGACATGATCGCGACCTCACTGGCTAAGCTGCCAATTCCTAAGCTGATGCGCTGGGGCGCGTCCGACGTGCACTTCGTGCGTCCGGTTCACACCGTGACCCTGCTGCTGGGCGATACCGTGATTCCAGCGACCATTCTGGGCGTGGCGTCCGATCGCGTGATCCGCGGCCACCGCTTTATGGGCGAGCCGGAGTTCACCATCGACAATGCCGACCAGTACCCGCAGATCCTGCTGGAGCGCGGTAAAGTCATTGCCGACTACGAACAGCGTAAAGCCAAAATCAAAGCGGACGCGGAAGAAGCGGCGCGCCAGATTGGCGGTAACGCTGACCTGAGCGAAAGCCTGCTGGAAGAAGTGACCTCTCTGGTGGAATGGCCAGTTGTGCTGACCGCGAAGTTCGAAGAGAAATTCCTGGCCGTTCCGGCAGAAGCGCTGGTCTATACCATGAAGGGTGACCAGAAGTACTTCCCGGTATACGCCAACGACGGCAAGCTGCTGCCAAACTTCATCTTCGTGGCGAACATCGAATCGAAAGATCCGATCCAGATTATCTCCGGTAACGAGAAAGTGGTGCGCCCACGTCTGGCGGATGCAGAGTTCTTCTTCAACACCGACCGTAAAAAACGTCTGGAAGACAACCTGCCGCGTCTGCAAACCGTACTGTTCCAGCAGCAACTGGGTACGCTACGCGACAAGACCGACCGTATCGCGGAGCTGTCCGGCTGGATTGCCCGTGAAATTGGCGCCGACGTTAACCACGCTACCCGTGCGGGCCTGCTCTCCAAGTGCGACCTGATGACCAACATGGTGTTCGAATTTACCGACACTCAGGGCGTGATGGGTATGCACTACGCGCGTCACGATGGCGAAGCGGAAGACGTGGCGGTAGCCCTGAACGAGCAGTATCAGCCGCGCTTTGCCGGTGACGATCTGCCGTCTAACCCGGTTGCCTGCGCCGTGGCGATTGCCGATAAGATGGACACCCTGGCGGGTATCTTCGGTATCGGTCAGCATCCGAAAGGCGACAAAGACCCGTTTGCGCTGCGTCGTGCTGCGCTGGGCGTGCTGCGAATCATCGTAGAGAAGAACCTCAACCTCGATCTGCAAACGCTGACCGAAGAAGCGGTACGTCTGTACGGCGATAAGCTGACCAACGCGAAGGTTGTGGATGATGTTATCGACTTTATGCTCGGTCGTTTCCGCGCGTGGTATCAGGACGAAGGTTACTCCGTTGATACCATTCAGGCGGTGCTGGCGCGTCGTCCGACCCGTCCGGCAGATTTCGATGCGCGTATGAAAGCGGTATCCCACTTCCGTACGCTGGAAGCGGCGTCTGCGCTGGCCGCGGCCAACAAGCGCGTATCCAACATCCTCGCGAAATCCGACGAGACGCTGAACGAGCGCGTCAACGCTGCAACCCTGAAAGAGCCGGAAGAGATTTCTCTGGCGATGCAGGTTGTGGTGCTGCGCGACAAGCTGGAGCCGTATTTCGCGGAAGGTCGCTACCAGGAAGCGCTGGTGGAGCTGGCGGAGCTGCGTGACGTCATCGACGCCTTCTTCGAGAAGGTGATGGTGAACGTGGAAGATAAAGAGCTGCGGATTAACCGTCTCTCAATGCTTGAGAAACTGCGTGAGCTGTTCCTGCGCGTGGCGGATATTTCGCTGCTGCAATAACGTAAAAAACCCGCCCCTGACAGGCGGGAAGAACGGCAACTAAACTTTTTCTCTTCGTAGGCCGGGAAAGCGTAGCGCCTCCCGGCAAAAGCCCGATGGCGCGATGCTTATCGGGCCTACGTTACTTTGAGATACTTTTTCTTTACACCCTCTCAAACACCGTCGCGATACCCTGACCCAATCCAATACACATCGTTGCCAGTCCGAACTGGGCATCTTTGCGTTCCATCAGGTTAATCAGCGTGGTACTGATACGCGCCCCGGAGCAGCCCAGCGGGTGACCGAGGGCGATCGCGCCGCCGTTGAGGTTAATCTTCTCGTCGATCTGATCCATCAGCCCCAGATCTTTAATGCACGGCAGGATCTGCGCGGCGAACGCTTCGTTCATCTCAAAGAGATCGATATCACTTGCGCTCAGCCCCGCTTTTTTCAGCGCCAGTTTTGATGCCGGAACCGGGCCGTAGCCCATGATGGAAGGATCGCAGCCCACGACTGCCATCGAACGCACGCGGGCGCGTGGCGTCAGGCCTAATTTGCGGGCGCGGCTCTCGCTCATCACCAGCATCGCGGCGGCACCGTCGGACAGGGCAGACGAGGTGCCCGCCGTTACCGTACCGGTGACCGGATCAAACGCCGGACGCAGGGTAGAAAGCGCTTCAACGGTTGTTTCAGGACGGATAACTTCGTCGTAGCTGAACTGCTTCAGTACGCCGTCTGCGTCGTGACCGCCGGTTGGGATGATCTCATTCTTAAAGGCACCAGACTGCGTGGCGGCCCAGGCGCGGGCATGCGAGCGCGCGGCAAACGCATCCTGCATCTCACGGCTGATGCCGTGCAGACGGGAGAGCATCTCGGCGGTCAGACCCATCATACCGGCGGCTTTCGCCACGTTGCGGCTCATGCCTGGATGGAAATCGACCCCGTGGCTCATTGGCACGTGGCCCATGTGCTCCACGCCGCCCACCAGACAGGCCTGCGCATCGCCGGTCATGATCATCCGCGCCGCGTCGTGCAGCGCCTGCATCGACGAACCGCAAAGACGGTTGACGGTGACGGCCGGAACCGAATGCGGGATCTCCGCCAGCAGGGACGCGTTACGGGCAATGTTGAAGCCCTGCTCCAGCGTCTGCTGGACGCAGCCCCAGTAGATATCGTCCAGCGCTGCTGGGTCCAGCGCCGGGTTACGCGCCAGCAGGCTACGCATCAGGTGCGCGGAGAGGTCTTCCGCGCGCACGTTACGGAACGCACCGCCTTTTGAACGGCCCATCGGGGTGCGAATCGCATCAACAATGACAACCTTTTCCATTGTGACTCCTTAAGCCGTTTTCAGTTCGCCAACCGGACGGGCTGGCTCAACTGCTGGGTAGTAGGGTTCGTTATGGCGCGCTTTGTTACGCAGCCCTTCCGGCACCTCATAAAGCGGGCCGAGGTGCTGGTACTGCTGAGCCATATCGAGATAGCGGGCGCTGCCGAGCGTATCCAGCCAGCGGAACGCGCCTCCGTGGAACGGAGGGAAGCCGAGGCCGTACACCAGCGCCATATCCGCTTCTGCCGGGCTGGCGATAATGCCTTCTTCGAGGCAGCGCACCACTTCGTTGACCATCGGGATCATCATCCGGGCGATGATCTCATCGTCGGTGAAGTCGCGTTTTGGCTGACTGACGTCGGCCAGCAGGCCATCCACCGCCGGATCTTCTTCTTTCTTCGGTTTGCCTTTGCTGTCTTCTTTATAGCGCCAGAAGCCCAGACCGTTTTTCTGACCAAAGCGGTTGGCGTCGAACAGGGCGTCAATGGCGTCGCGATAATCTTTCTGCATGCGCTGCGGGAAGCCCGCCGCCATCACCGCCTGCGCGTGATGGGCAGTGTCGATGCCGACAACGTCCAGCAGATACGCCGGGCCCATCGGCCAGCCGAACTGTTTTTCCATCACTTTGTCGATTTTGCGGAAGTCTGCGCCGTCGCGCAGCAGCTGGCTGAAACCGGCGAAGTACGGGAACAGCACGCGGTTAACGAAGAAGCCCGGGCAGTCGTTAACCACGATCGGCGTTTTGCCCATCTTGCTCGCCCACGCCACCACTTTGGCGATGGTTTCGTCGGAGGTTTTTTCCCCTCGGATCACTTCGACCAGCGGCATGCGGTGCACCGGGTTAAAGAAGTGCATCCCGCAGAAGTTTTCCGGACGCTTCAGCACGCTCGCCAGTTCGCTGATAGGAATGGTGGAGGTGTTAGAGGCCAGCACGGTTTCCGGACGCACCTTGTCTTCGGTTTCGGCCAGCACCGCTTTTTTCACTTTCGGGTTCTCGACGACCGCTTCAACCACCACGTCCACACGGTCGAAACCGCTGTATTCCAGCACTGGCTGGATGGTGGAGATCACGCCTGCAAGCTTCAGACCATCAATTTTGCCGCGCTCAAGCTGTTTATTCAGCAGCTTGGCCGCTTCGGTCATGCCCAGCGTCAGGGATTTCTCGTTGATGTCCTTCATCACCACCGGCACGCCTTTCCAGGCAGACTGATAGGCGATGCCGCCCCCCATAATGCCCGCGCCGAGTACCGCCGCGTGTTTTGGCGTTTCAACGTTTTTGGTGAGTTGTTTGGCTTTGCCTTTCACGAACTGATCGTTAAGGAAGATACCAACCAGCGCGCGGGCTTCGTTGGTGTGCGCCAGCGGGACAAAGCTCTGGTTTTCAAGCTTCAGAGCGTCATCACGGCCCAGACGGGCTGCCGCTTCAATGGTTTTCACCGCCGTGATCGGCGCCGGGTAGTGTTTACCCGCCGTCTGCATCACCATGCCTTTGGCGATGGTGAAGCTCATGGTGGCTTCAATTTTGCTGAGCTTTAATGGCTCCAGCTTTGGCTGACGTTTGGCTTTCCAGTCGAGATCGCCGTTAATCGCCTGACGGAGGATGGCGATAGCGCCTTCAACCAGTTTTTCAGGCTTAACCACGCCGTCCACCAGTCCGATTTTCTGCGCCTGTTCTGCGCCGACATCTTTACCCGCGGCAATGATCTCCAGCGCGCTGTCGGCACCCAGCATGCGCGGCATACGCACGGAACCGCCAAAGCCCGGCATGATGCCCAGCTTGGTTTCCGGCAGGCCGATGCGCAGGTCCGGCGTCGCCAGACGGTAGTCGGTCGCCAGCACGCACTCGCAGCCACCGCCCAGCGCGTAGCCGTTAACGGCGGAAAGGGTCGGGACAGGCAGATCTTCCAGACGATTAAAAACGCTGTTGGCAAAGTGCAGCCACTGGCTCAGCTGTTCTTCGGGCACCAGGAACAGCGACAGGAATTCGGTGATATCCGCGCCAACGATAAAGGCCGCTTTGTTGGAGCGCAGCAGCAGCCCTTTCAAATCTGATTGCTTTTCAAGTACATCCAGCGCCTGGCCAAGACTGGCCACCGTCGCGGTATCAAGCTTGTTCACTGAGCCGGGGGCATCGAACACCAGTTCGGCAATGCCATCTTCCAGCCAATCTACGTACAGGGTGTCGCCTTTGTAGAGCATGTCGGTCTCCTGAATCCAGCAATTGGATCTGGTCATACCAGATGAAACGGAGTGTGGAATTTATGTTAATAAAATGCAAATTAGTCATTAAGAAATTGCTGCGCTGATCACGGTCGGTGGAAATCACGCAGCCGCAGTGAGGTGTGCTAAGATGCGATGACTTGAGGTCAAAAAAACGAAAGGAAGAATGATGGACTCACTGGCTTCGCTTTATAAAAATCATATCGTTACCCTACAGGAACGTACCCGCGATGTACTGGCCCGCTTCAAGCTGGATGCCCTGCTGATCCACTCCGGCGAGCTGATGAATACTTTTCTTGATGACCATGCTTATCCCTTCAAGGTTAACCCGCAGTTTAAAGCCTGGGTGCCTGTCACGCAGGTTCCAAATTGCTGGCTGCTGGTGGATGGCGTGAACAAGCCGAAACTGTGGTTCTACCTGCCGGTCGATTACTGGCACAACGTGGAGCCGCTGCCGACCTCATTCTGGACCGAAGAAATTGACGTGATTGCGCTGCCAAAAGCAGACGGCATTGGCAGCCAGCTGCCAGCGGCGCGCGGCAACATCGGCTACATTGGTCCGGTTCCTGAGCGTGCGCTGGGTCTGGATATTCCGGCAGATAAACTCAACCCGAAAGGCGTGCTGGATTATCTGCACTACTATCGCGCCTACAAGACCGACTACGAACTTTACTGCATGCGTGAAGCGCAAAAAACGGCGGTGAATGGCCACCGTGCGGCGCACGAAGCGTTCCAGTCCGGTATGAGCGAGTTCGATATTAATCAGGCCTACCTGACGGCGACCGGCCACCGCGATACCGACGTGCCGTACAGCAACATCGTGGCGCTGAATGAACATGCCTCGGTTCTGCACTACACCAAACTGGATCATCAGGTTCCGGCTGAAATGCGCAGCTTCCTGCTGGACGCGGGGGCTGAGTACAATGGTTATGCGGCAGACCTGACCCGTACCTGGGCGGCGAATGCGGATACCGATTTTGCGCAATTGATCAAAGACGTGAACGACGAACAGCTGGCGCTGATTGGCACCATGAAGGCCGGAACCAGCTACGTGGATTATCACATCCAGTTCCATCAGCGCATCGCTAAACTGCTGCGTAAGCATCAGATTGTCAAAGACATGAGCGAAGAGGCGATGGTTGAGAACGATCTGACCGGGCCATTTATGCCGCATGGTATCGGTCACCCGCTGGGTTTGCAGGTTCATGACGTCGCGGGCTTTATGCAGGATGATACCGGTACGCACCTGGCGGCACCGTCTAAATATCCTTATCTGCGCTGCACCCGCGTTCTGGCGCCGCGTATGGTATTGACCATCGAGCCGGGCATCTACTTTATTGAATCCCTGCTGGCACCGTGGCGCGAAGGGCAATTCAGCAAGCACTTCAACTGGGAGAAAATTGAAGCGCTGAAGCCGTATGGCGGCATTCGTATCGAGGATAACGTGGTTATTCACGAGAACAGCATTGAGAACATGACGCGAGATCTGAAGCTGGCCTGATGGAAAGCTGGCTGATACCGGCCGAGCCGGTCACCTTTGTTGAGGAAATCAAGAAAAGCCGCTTTATCACGCTGCTGGCGCATACCGACGGCGTGGAGGCGGCGAAGGCGTTCGTCGAGTCCGTCCGCGCGCAGCACCCCGATGCCCGCCATCACTGTGTGGCGTGGGTCGCAGGGCCGCCAGACGACTCACAGCAGCTCGGGTTTTCTGACGACGGTGAACCGGCGGGTACGGCCGGGAAACCGATGCTCTCCCAGTTGATGGGCAGCGGCGTGGGTGAAATCACCGCCGTCGTGGTCCGCTACTACGGGGGCATTTTGTTAGGCACCGGAGGGCTGGTTAAAGCCTACGGAGGTGGTGTCCAGCAGGCGCTTAATCTGCTGATAACAACCCGCAAAACGCCACTTACGGAATATACTTTGTTATGCGATTACGCCCAGCTATCGGGTATCGAAGCACTGCTTAAACAGTTTAACGGTGTCATCGCACACAGTGATTATCAGGCAATGGTGCAATTACGCGTGGCGCTTCCTCAGGCGGAACTGGCTGCTTTTTCAGCAAAACTCGCTGATTTTAGTCGCGGTTCATTGCAATTACTGCCGATTGAAGAATAATCCCCACCTCACAATTTTGAATACCTAAGGAAGCGGCAGAGATGCATTTTCGTGCCATTACCCGAATCGTTGGATTGCTGGTCATACTTTTCTCCGGGACAATGATCATTCCCGGACTGGTGGCGCTCATCTACCGGGACGGCGCGGGGCGTGCATTTACGCAAACCTTTTTTGTCGCGCTGACGATTGGCTCCCTGCTGTGGTGGCCAAACCGCCGTGAGAAAGGTGAACTGAAATCCCGGGAGGGGTTTCTGATTGTGGTCCTGTTCTGGACGGTACTGGGAAGCGTGGGTGCGCTGCCGTTTATCTTCTCCGAACAACCGAATCTCACCGTCACGGATGCGTTTTTTGAATCGTTCTCAGGATTAACGACCACCGGGGCTACCACGCTGGTGGGGCTGGATTCGCTCCCGCATGCGATTCTCTTTTACCGGCAGATGCTCCAGTGGTTCGGCGGTATGGGGATCATCGTCCTGGCGGTGGCTATCCTGCCCATTCTGGGCGTCGGGGGGATGCAGCTCTACCGGGCAGAGATGCCCGGCCCGCTGAAAGATAACAAGATGCGCCCACGTATTGCGGAGACGGCGAAAACCCTGTGGCTTATCTATGTCCTGCTGACGGTGGCCTGCGCGCTGGCGCTGTGGTTTGCCGGGATGCCTGCGTTTGATGCCATCGGACACAGCTTTGCGACTATTGCTATCGGTGGGTTCTCCACCCACGATGCCAGCGTCGGCTACTTCGACAGCCCGACAATCAATACCATCATTGCCATCTTTTTGCTGATCTCAGGCTGTAACTACGGTCTACACTTCTCGTTGCTTAGCGGAAGGAGCCTGAAGGTGTACTGGCGCGACCCGGAATTCCGGATGTTTATTGGCGTCCAGCTGACCCTGGTGGTTATCTGTACCCTGGTACTGTGGTTCCACGATGTTTATAACTCGGCGGTCACGACCCTGAACCAGGCCTTCTTCCAGGTGGTATCGATGGCGACAACCGCTGGTTTCACCACGGACAGTATTGCGCGTTGGCCACTGTTCCTGCCGGTGCTGCTGTTGTGCTCTGCGTTTATCGGCGGTTGCGCCGGGTCAACGGGCGGCGGTCTGAAGGTGATCCGCATCCTGCTGCTGTTCAAGCAGGGGAACCGTGAGCTGAAACGTCTGGTCCACCCGAATGCGGTTTACAGTATTAAGCTGGGGAACCGCGCGCTGCCGGAGCGCATCCTCGAAGCGGTGTGGGGATTCTTCTCCGCTTATGCACTGGTCTTTATTGTCAGTATGCTGGCGATTATCGCCACGGGCGTGGATGATTTCTCTGCCTTCGCCTCTGTGGTGGCAACGTTAAACAACCTGGGGCCGGGGCTGGGCGTCGTGGCGGATAACTTCGCCAGTATGAACCCGGTGGCGAAGTGGATCTTAATCGCCAATATGCTGTTTGGGCGTCTTGAGGTCTTTACGCTGCTGGTGCTGTTTACCCCAACATTCTGGCGTGAGTAAGGAGACATTGGTGAAAACGTTAATTCTTTTCTCAACGCGTGACGGACAAACGCGTGAGATTGCTTCATATCTGGCTTCTGAACTCAAAGAGCTGGGCATTTATTCTGATGTGGTGAACCTGAATCGCACAGAGCAGATTGCCTGGCAGGATTACGACCGCGTGGTCATTGGCGCTTCAATTCGTTACGGCCATTTCCATCCGGCGCTGGATCGCTTTGTGAAAAAGCATACGGCGGAGCTCGCTCAACTGCCTGGCGCGTTTTACTCGGTCAACCTGGTTGCCCGTAAAGCGGAGAAGCGTACGCCGCAGACCAACAGCTATACGCGCAAGTTTTTGCTAAGTTCGCCATGGCAGCCCGATATCTGTTCTGTCTTTGCTGGCGCGCTGCGTTACCCGCGTTACCGCTGGTATGACCGCTTTATGATCCGCCTGATCATGAAAATGACGGGCGGGGAAACGGATACGCGTAAAGAAGTGGTTTATACCGACTGGGCCCAGGTCGCCAGTTTTGCCCGTGAAATTGCGCGTTTAACGGACGATGCGCGGGATAAATAAGCGTTGAGTTTGAAAAGTGAGCGAACGAAATTTTTTTTGTATTTAGTGCTTGTCACTTCAGAAGAACTCCCTATAATGCGCCTCCACTGACACGGAACAACGGCACGCAAGCCGCCGGGTCAGCAGAGAAAAGCAAAACAAACGCTTGACTCTGAAGCGGGAAAGCGTAATATGCACACCCCGCGCCGCAGCGAAAACGAAGCGGCACTGCTCTTTAACAATTTATCAGACAATCTGTGTGGGCACTCAAAGTGACATGGA